>OLGD01000599.1_pt1 | contig 68721 bp, 62 predicted proteins | sample 1605311 | NCBI WGS metagenome assembly OLGD01 (sample SAMEA3888917, study PRJEB22519) | human gut metagenome | biome: human gut; feature: human-associated habitat; material: faeces | place: Denmark | collected 2010
ACAAAATGACCGGTTCAATCTTCTCAAAAAGTTTATTCAAATAAACTTTTCGGCCCTTGCAGTTGCCCACAGCAAACCCCAGTCGCTACAGCCAGTGCCGGAGCCAAGCGCTCCCTTAGGCGTTAGTTATGGACAACTGCAAGCAGAGAGGAAGTTTCCCACAAGCCGCTGTAAGCGGCTATGGAAAACTTGAGATTTAATCTGAAACCCGGATCGACTCGGGACAAAATGACCGGTTCAATCTTCTCAAAAAGTTTATTCAAATAAACTTTTCGGCCCTTGCAGTTGCCCACAGCAAACCCCAGTCGCTACAGCCAGTGCCGGAGCCAAGCGCTCCCTTAGGCGTTAGTTATGGACAACTGCAAGCAGAGAGGAAGTTTCCCACAAGCCGTGTAAACCGGCTGTGGAAAACTTAAGACCAACTTAGAAAATCAGAGCCCGTTTGCAGCCTCACTTTGAAAAAGCGAGGCTAGCCGGGCTAGGGGTTGAGGGGAGCGCTTAGCGTCCCCTCTAAAACCAAATTAAAAGCAAAAAAGAACTAAGGCAGGATCGCATTTTGGTGTCTAGTCTAAAGACCTAGACGCCAAAATGCATCAGCACCTCGCTATCTCTCGGTCGAAAATTGGAAATTTTCGGCTGTCCTGCCCACCGCTGTCGCGGTCGAAACCTTCGGTTTCGGGGAAAATTAATTTTGAAGAGTATGGTAGCTTTCTAGCCTATTGTTTGTGAAGTCAACGACAGCTTTTACGATTAGCTTTTTTACTGCCGAGATGACAAGCTTCATTAGTTCATAATCTGGGCGTCCATCTTTTTCAGGTAGCAAAATGTTTAAAGCATCGGCATCTTTTGCATAGAAATTCCGGCCGTAATCGAATTGACCATTGTGTGACGACTTATGAATTGCGCTGGTAACGAAAATAGCAGCATCCTCTTTCAGCTTTTCCGTATGTACCACCGCAACATGATCATCAGCTCCGTACTCATAGTTGCGATACTTGGCAGAACCAAACATATCTATGGTGGCCGTGTTTTTTGCAAAAACGGTGACCTTATTACCGATAAAATCAGAAACACCTTCATCTGCTTCGCCAGCGGTGACAAACGGAAGATTTCCCGGAACCCTGTCTTCGCTTTTAAGCCGCTTGCCTCTGGTGGATTTGCCGAATAGGGATTTAAGGTTATAACTCTTATACTTGATGTTGCCTAGGTTATTTAGCGCATTTTTCTCTTCAGCCGTCAACCAGTAGTTTTTTAAACCATTTCTGCTTAGGTATTGATCGAGCCCAATAAAGAACTCGCGCTCAAGTTCAGAAATGAAAGAGTTTATAAAGTTCAAATCAATTTGATTGTTTTCTTGTATTGGAAGATTAAAAATTTGATTGCCAATTGTTTTGACATTAAATCTTGAGCCTCCCCAAGAAAAATTAGAAAAAGCTTTGTTCAAAGAAGTTATAAAAAAAAGAGCTTCTTTTTGACCAAAATACTGCAACGTTGACTTTAGAATTTTTATTTTATCGCCAGTGAAGTAAGGTTTATTTTGATAAAACAAAGTTGCAGTGTCTTGACCGAACGAAATGGTATTTCCTTCATTGAGGAATTGCTCATTTTCCTTAAGATAGCCTCTCTGCCCGTTATTGCTTCCAGAACGGATGATGTATGGATGAAGACCACGTTCTAATACAGTGACTTTGTTGGCATCGAACCTTTTAATTGACGATTTGATTTCAAATAAGTCCTTTAGATGAAATCCTCCCCACTTAGCCTGAACAACTTGTTGGCTAAGTGGGGAACTCATTTTCCCAACAAAAAGTTCTCCTCATGGTTGTTTTTGAGTAGATTAGTGATTTCCCAAGCTAAGTAATCAGAAATTGTTTTTTTGAAATCCTCTAGCTTAGGCTGGGTATCAACGGGTGCACTTTGATTCCAATCTGCTCCGCTTTTAGGATCAATCTTTCCTTCGTAGTATTCTTTTTCTGTAAGATATTTAAGCTTTTCTTTACCAAACCTTACAAGCTGGACAACTTCCTCATACCTATCTTTGGCGTGGTCGGTGTCTTTGAGATTGACGCTGGCTTTTTTGCGGTTTGTTCGAGTGTACCCATCATTAGAAAAGTCGATGAACTTTACGGTGTCATCAGCTTGATGTGGCTCATTGACGCGGAAAACATAGACGTAGGTCTGCACGTTTGATTTTCCGATAAACAAGTCAATTGGCATCTTGACACTTGCCAATAAAGTATGTTTTTCTAGGATTCTTCGGTTGTAGTCGCTTGCTTTTCCGCTTCCGGACGAGCCTTGAATAATGATGGCAGCGTAGCCCTTTTCCATCATTCCCAAAGCCTTTTCTACGAAAATCATTCCGTTTCCGGCAGCGGAATAGGGAGGATTAAGAACAAAAGCAGTGGCTGGGAATTTTTCTGTTATTTTTCCGAAGCCATATTTCCCGTCGAAATCGTGCAATGAATCCTTATTAAGAATGTTGGAGCTGCCGTCCCCCATAAGAATCATGTTGAGAATAGCCAACATATAAATACTTGGAAGCACCTCTAAACCGAGCAGTTGTTCGGCCCTAATAGTTGCTTCCTTTCGGGCTAGTTCTTCCGGGGAACTAATTTTGTTTTTTGCATCTATTAACATCTCATTCATAGCTGCAACCAATAACCCGGCGGACCCAGTGGCAAAGTCCCAAACGTAGGAATTCATATCCACTCTGGCTAACTTAGCCAGAAGTTTTGCAACATAAGAGGGTGTTAAAACGACATCATTTAATTTGTCTTGTGAAAAACCGAGCCAACCGTACATTTCATTAAAGAGTTTGCCGGTAAAGTCGGTAGTCAAGCCTATTTTGTAATAACGGCCAAGGTCATCAACAATCTTATTAAAGACTCTTTTAAGCTGAGTCTCACCGGCAGTGATTTTGTTCAAGTTATCGCTGGTTAAAGTGTTTTGAAGGGTTCTGACGATGAGGTCCCTTTTCGTATCCGGTAGGGCCTTTTCCGTCAAAAATGCTTTAATTTTTCTGAGAATAATTTCCCCGTCTGTATTGCCGGGTTCCGGCGAAGATTTCAGATCTTCTTTTTCTAAAGCCTTTACTTTTCCGGGAACTCCAAGAGTGGCAATGATGGAGGAGGCAACGAGATAAACCCGGTCATTTTCAGACAAGTTTTTTTCGTTCTGATAAATGTCGTTGTTTAACTTTACTAAGCTGGCTTTAATTTCTTGTTCTTTTCGCTCTCTTAATTGCTCTAGTTGTTCAGCGCTGATATTTAAGGTTTTAACTTTCTCAATAAACTTGTCAAATTCGGGGGGGGGGTAAGAATGATAGATCTGTGTACTCCCCGACTTTTTGTCCTACACCCAAATTATTTTTAGAGACGTAATAAACCGCAATTGAGTGTTTTAGTTTTCCCAGCTCGTCTTTGTAACCCGTCATCCCAATGGCAATGATATCGGTGTAGCTCGTATGGTGGAGCAGAGCGTTTGCATAGTGGACAGCACCGTTTACCGCAAAAGATTTGATGTTTGAATAGTTTGGTTCATTCCGAGCTGTTAAGTTGTCAATGTTCCCGCAAGAGTCGAGTTTTTCAAGCTTACCTTTATAACCTTTGTATTCGATAAGAACGGGCCAATAGTTGAGGTTTTTATCTTGTAGCAGCAGTTTTGCGTCAGGTCTATTTCCTCCTTTTCCTCCGCTTTTGGATAAATATTCGTCCAGTGCCTTGTCGATTTCTGTGTTTAACGGCTCTTGTTCAAGTTTGTAGTCTAAGTTATAAGATTTCATCCACCCGTTAGCCAGATCGGCAATAAGCGGTTCCACAGATCGAACTTTATTTTTGGTAACTGTTTTAGTCATGCGAAAAGAAAGATTTCATTTTTTAGTCAATTGGCCTAAGAAAAGACCGTCCCGTTACCATTCTAAAGAATTGTGTATTTGCTTTTCACTGCTATAGGAGCTGGGTACAAAACTTTCCCCATTCCTCCATCATATTCCTGCGTTCCTGCTCCATTTTGCTTCTGTCATAAGCTCCCTTATAAGGGTCGTTACGCTGGTGCAGCATATTGAGCTTTATGGCCTCTTTGTCGAATTTTTTGTTATTACCGAGCTCGTCGTCTTTTGCCCAAGTCTCAAAGCAGCTTCGAGCAGTCGCGTGTTGAGTGGCGATACATTCTTTTCCGGTTCTTTTTGATTTTTCCTTGTCGATCCAGCCGATTCCGTCAAGAAGTTTCTTTCTTGCGTGAGCTTTCCGAATGACTTGATTCATAGCCATGTCGGAATAAGCTCTTCCGAAGGCATTGCAAAAGACGTAGGGACTATCGGTGAATCGAACAACTTTTTTAAGCAGGTTTACAGCGGCATCATTTAAGAAGATTATTCGGGAACGATTTTTATCCTTTACCTTGTCATCCTCGGGCGGAATATTCCAAATTTTTTTCTCAATATCAATGTCTGACCATTTGGCATTTCTTACGGCCTTGGATCTGGCAGCAAGAAAAATAGAAAACAGAAGCATTTCAGAAGTTCTGCCTCTGACAGAGCTGATGTCTTTTACGAATTCGGGTATTTCGTGAAAATCCAAACCTGCAAAATTTTCTTCTTGTTTTCTGCTTTTGCTGTAGGGTTCCAACAGAACGCCGAGAGCCCCGGATAAATCAGCAGGGTTCTCGCGATCTTGTCTAATACGCAGTGCAATAGCCCATCGAAAGATAGAACGTACATCTGCTAAAACCTTGGATGAGGTAGAAGGGCTTCTGCTCCAAATCGGCATCAAGAGATTTCTAATATCCTCTGTTTGGATGTCCTCGATAGCCATATCACCGATTCTGGGCAAGATATGATTAGTTAATCGGCTTAAAGTATTGGCTTCGCCTTTAACATTGTCCTTCCAAAAATTGTTCTGGGCGCGCTCCTTAACCCAATCCAAGGCGCACTTGCGAAAACTTACTTTTTGTTCCTCAGAATCTTTCTTTTGCGCAGCCGCCTCCCGCTCTTCCTGCGGATCGACTCCTTTTTCTAAAAGTTCCAATATTTCAAAACCTTTTTCTCGGGCTTGAGCTAAAGAAATAAAATCAGCGCTGCCGAGTCTTATCAGCTTTCGTTTGCCGGAAAAGGTGTATCGGAGAAAATAAGTTTTGCTTTTTTGTTTGACCCTTAGCTGTAATCCTTTAGGCCCGGTAACGGTGTGGCAGCCAATTTCTTTAATATTTTTTATTTCAGTTGCAGTGCTTAGTCTCATTTAAAACCAATCCCTCTTCTGATCCGAGAAATAGAATTCCGGGTGACCACTTTAAAAAACAGGTGACCAATTAGGTGACCATTTATTTGCGGATGTATGCGAACCTATGCGAACCTATGCGAACTCATACGAACTCTTAATGTTACAAATGTTTTGCAACAATGAAGATTTTAGGGGATTTGCGAACTGATACGAACTTATGCGAACTAATGAATGGCGGAGAGGGGGAGAATTTAAACTAATTTAAATTCAAATAGATAGCAACTTAAAGAAGAATTTAGTGACCAGTTTGGTGACCAATTAAAATTGTAAAATTATTAGAAGGAAAAGCCCTGCTGATGCAGGGCTAACCTTTGCCGACCTAGAAGACACTAAAACCGGTCGGAGTTCGTCTAGGACTATTCTAAGGCTTTTAAAGCGGTTGGTATCCTTGATTCATAGCAACGGGAATAATTGACTACAGATTTTTGAAATAGTATTATTATTTCAAAAATTTTCCTCTTTTTATTTCATCATGGATAAAACAACTAAAAAAGAAAACCGCGGGGGCGCTCGTGAAGGTGCCGGCCGCAAAGGTCTTGGTAATACAAAACGTGTTTCCATTTGCCTTACAGATGAACTGGTTCCTGTTTTCAAGCAGTTAGGCGGCGCAAAATGGCTTCGCTGTGAACTTGAATGTGTCGCAGAACCTGCTCGTACCCTCGACACAGACCAGATTCTGGTTCCGGCCATGAATCCGACGCATCTAAGCATTCCGGTCTACGAATGCGGCGTTCAGGCCGGGTTCCCTTCCCCGGCAGAAAGCTATATAGACAGGTCACTGGACCTTAACGCATTCTTAGTCGCTAATCCTGCCTCAACATTCTTCGTCTACGTAACAGGCGACTCAATGGACTTAGCCGGTATGGACGAAGGCGACCTCCTAGTCGTCGACCGCTCCCCGGAACCCAAGAACGGCGACATCGTCATCATGAGCATTAACAACGAATTTACCGTTAAGCGCTATGTGAAAGACGATAAGGGACTGCGTCTGCTTCCGGAAAGCTCAAACCCCATCTACAAACCCATTCTTCCCAAAGACTACGACGAGTGGCGCTTTATCGGTGTTGTGAAGTACACGATTAAAAGTAACTAAGTATGCAAGTGTTCGCGCTGGTGGACGGAAACTCCTTCTTCGCCTCCTGCGAAAAAGTCTTTCGTCCGGACTTAACTGACCGTCCTGTTATAGTGCTTAGTAACAATGACGGATGCGTCGTCGCTCGATCAAAAGAAGCAAAAAAACTCGGCATCAAAATGTGCCAGCCGTACTTCCAGATCGAAGAATTCTGCATACGGGAAAACGTCGCCGTTTTCTCAAGTAACTACGAACTCTATGCCAATTTGTCCGGACGCATGATGTCAACCATCGCCTCCCAAGTTGACTGCATCGACCCGTACAGTATTGATGAGTGCTTCGCCAACATGAGCGGGTACGAAGGTTTAGGCACCGACCTGACTCAGCTCGGCTTTCAGATCAAGGATAAAGTGTTTAAAGATGTCGGCATTCCCACGTGCGTCGGCATCGCACCGACAAAAACCTTAGCCAAATACTGCAACCATTTGGCCAAACACTACGCTGGACTTAAAGGTGTGTGCAATTGGCTCGACTTAACACCTCAAAGACAGGCAAAAGCGCTTGCTTGCGAACCAGTTTCTGAAATTTGGGGCGTCGGCAGACGCTATACCGAGCATCTCGGCAAGATGGGAATCCGTACCGCTCTGGATTTAGCCCGTGCAGATGCGGAAGCCATCCGTGATCGGTTCGGTATTACGCTTTCCATGACGGTAAGAGAACTTCAGGGAACGTCCTGCATTCCACTGGAACTTGTAAAACCAAAAAGACAGCAAATCATGAGAAGCCGCAGCTTCAGTCATTTAGTCTGCGACAAAGATGACTTGCTGGGCGCCATCACGTTCCATGCACAGGAATGCGGAAGAACCTTGCGCCGCGAAGGTACGGTAGCGCACACCGTCGGTATTGTCTTAAACACGAATCCTTTCCGCCTTCAGGATGTCCAGCAGCACGCTTATCCGTGCGTTGGCCTTCCTTATCCTATTTCGGATACCAATACGATTATTCATTACGCTCGGCGATTGCTTAATCAAACTTACCGTAGAGACTGCCTCTATAAACGCGCCGGTGTCTATGTCGGAGAAGTCGTCCCGAAAGGCTCTGTCACCAAGGATCTTTTTGAAGAGACGGAAACCGAACAACAGCAGATCATCTGTGAACTGATGGATTCCATCAACACCCGCTACGGTAAAAATACGCTCTGCTTTGCGGCTTCTAAATTAGGCAAAGACGCTTGGGAAATGTCCCGTGCGCGTTTGAGCCCGGGATATACAACCTGTTGGAAAGATTTGCCCCGCATCGGTCCGCTCTTAATGGAAACGGTGCCGTTCTGATTGAACGGTTAGGGCTCTTCTCACTTAGAAATTATTAGTAAGCAAAATAAAATTTTTCAATAATTAATTCTTAAAGCTCCTCTAAGAAAGAGTGGGCCTCTACAAAGGCATTCAAAGAACAGTTTTTTCGTGTCTTTGCTATCTAACATTGGACTTTTTGAAGAAAATGATTGCAGCCGATACCACAATATCATCCGTGAAAAAGAACCCGGCCCTTGCTTACCTTTCAAGGTTGGGCTCCTCACGCTCGGTTATCACGATTTCCAATTGCTTGAAGCACATTGCCAATATCTTAGGCGCAAAAGATATTGAGTCTGCGGACTGGTCAAAATTGAAGCGCACTCATTGGACCGAAATCCAAAAGAAATTGTCGGCTCAGGGTTGCTGCGGATCGACCCAGAATCTCTACCTGACAGCATTCAAAACCGTAGCAAAGGAGGCATGGACCCTCGATCAGCTGCCTCAGTCGTCTTACCTGAAAATCCAAGCATTAAAAGGCGTTAAATATGAACGTCTTCCTAAAGGCCGAAGCCTGACAATCAAGGAAGCCGCAGGGCTCCTTAAGGCTTGTGACGACGGCACAAACCAAGGGAAACGGGATATGGCTTTATTTGCGTTAATGCTCGGCTGCGGCTTGAGAAGGGCTGAATGCGTTCAGTTGGAAATGAAAAATTGGGATTGCATAGGCAGATCCTTTTGTTTTATAGGAAAGGGAAATAAAGAACGTCGCGTTTTTTTGCCGAAAAAATTGAACCGGATTATCGACGAATGGCTAATGGTTCGAGGATTGGAAGACGGTATTTTCTTTCCCCGAATCTGTCCCGGTGCAGATAACAGTAAGTTCATTTTTAGAAAAATGCAGCCCTCATCCATCTACAGGATTCTTCAAAAGAGAGCTGAATTAGCACTTATCGGTAAAGTGCGCCCTCATGACTTGCGCCGAACTTTTGCGACCCGGATGCTGGAACAGGGCTGTGATCTTTTTATTCTGCAAAGAGCGATGGGGCATACGTCGGTTGCGACTACCGCCCGCTATGACTTTCGTTCGGAAACCAGCCGGGAAAAAGTTTGCAAGAATCTGGAAGTTTTCGGCTGACGCCTACTTTTCAAGATTTTGAGAACCTTTCTTCAGCCGTTTACGCATGGCTTGCATCCGCTTAATTTGCTGCTGTTTTACCTCATTTAGCTGACGCAGTGTTTTCTGCTCGGCGCTCTCTACAGGTTCGAGCTTAGAGTAATAATCCTGCATTTTTCTGCCGAGGTGCTGCTCCTCGGCATAGGAAGAATCAAGAAGTTTCCTCGACGCTTGTTCAGCTAAATAAGCAACTGTCTTTCGCGTTTTTTTAGTTTTTTGAATGGAGGGGGAGTCCGGTATTGTTTTTCCATCCCTAAAGGCAGAATGAACTTTTTCAACCTGAGCTTGCTGCCGTTTCAAAAGTTCTCGCTTTTTGGCTATGGCATAGACTCGAGCTCGATCTTGTTCAGACATTCGGCGATTATTTAAAACATGGTGCTCCGCCTGAGAAATTCCCTGTTGTGTCTTTCCTCTTGACCACCTCCGGGTCGCATTGGCTTCGATGCCGTTTTTAAGGAGACAAGCGGCAAAATGCTCACGCATTGCCGAAAGCTCGTCGTTTGCCAGATGAATCCTTTTGCCCTCTCGGTTTTTTGTACGAAGAAGAACGTGACAGTGGGGCTGAGTAGTTTTTTTATCGTTCCCGGGCAAATGGAAAGCCAGCAGATAGTCGTATCCGTCAAGCATATCCTCGGCCCATTGACTGCAAGCTCTCTTGAATTTTTCTTCGTCAGTTCCGGCGGGCATCGAAAGTATGACTCTTCTGGCGTGGCCTCTTTTAGATGTTCCGTCTCCCATTTCTGAAAGCAGCTTCCACTCATAGAGAACTTTTCGATATTCCGCTTTTCCCTGCAAACAGTTTCCGCTCTGGTCGATCAGTTCAATGTCTCCGTTTCGCGCAATGTAATCGGCTGCTTTTATCGTGTGAAGATAACTTTTTATGTTTGCCTGTCCGAAACGAAACATGACCTCGGCGCGCCTATCGACAACACCTTCGGCTTTAACCTTGGAGCTAAGGGCTGAAAATCTGAAGGCTGCTGTGTTTGAAACTTTCTCATACCCTTTGAAAATGCGTGCTTTTCGGGCACGCATCGGGTCAGGAAAAAGATCGTCTAGAAACGGGTTCTTATTGGAGGCCATTATCAATCGCCTTTGCCTTATTGATTTCCTGCAAAATAAATTTTTGCTGGCTCTCAATGAAGGAGCTCAAGGTGCTTTTGCCGGACTCCACATCCCTAAGTTTTCTTTCAAATACAGCCGTTAAAATCGGGTTTCGGACGAGCTCGGGCACGAGCTTTAGCAATTCAACGCCGTCTGAAGAGGCGCAGATTTTTTTGCCTTTCGTCTCCAAATAACCTTTTCTTTTCAGCTCGCTGATAATCGCGGCTCTGGTCGCCGGTGTGCCGATCCCGTCACCTTCCTTCAGATATTTTTTATATTCCGGGTTGTCCACTACAGTATGAATTTTCTCCATAGCTGCAATCAGCGTACCTTCGGTGAAATAGGCGGGCGGCTTGGTAAGTTCGTTCTTCGTTTCAGTCTTTAGGACTTTCAAAATATCGCCGCTCTTTACGGAAGGAAGAATCTGGTCGGATTCGGTTTTATCGTTGTCCGGGTCGGTTTGATTTTGATAAACAATTTTCCAGCCAAGCGCGGTAACGGTTTTTCCTTTACCAATAAACGTCTCACCGCCTAGTTCCAAGTCGATAGAACATGAATTAAATTGATGAACTGGGAAAAACTGAGCCAAATATCGGCGTCCGATCAGCTCATAAATTTTTTGTTCTCTTTCGTTTAAAGCTGCCCAATCAACCGGCAGCTGCGTCGGGATGATTCCGTGGTGAGCTGTGATCTTCTTGTCATTCCAAGTTTGGGACTTAATGGAAGGATCGGCTTTTAAGGCCAACTCCTTGAGCGTTGGGCAAGTTTTCGCTATTGCTGCAAGGACTTTAGGCGCGTCATTAAACTGGGATTCCGGCAGGTACTGACAATCGCTTCTGGGATAGCTTGCGGCTTTATGGATTTCATACAAACTTTGGCAAGTGTCAAGAGTTTCCTGAGCAGAAAAACCGTATTTGTTGCTTGCTTCAAGCTGAATGTCCGCGAGCGAAAAGGCCCGGGGTTGTGCCATTTTTTTGGGCACGGTTTCCGTCTTTCTGACAACTGCTGTTTTTGCCGGTTTAAGCTTGTCCGACAGACTCTTTGCGACTGCCGGATTTACCAGACGGCCTTCAGAGTCCAAACCTTCCTGTCGGTCGGAAGGTTTCCAGAGCGCCGAAAAACTGCCGCGTCCGGCGGAAACTTCAGCTTTTAAAACAAAATAGGGGACAGCCTTAAAGTTTTTTATCGTTTTGTCTCTTTCGGCAACTAAGGCAAGCGTAGGGGTTTGAACACGCCCCACGGCAATGAGTTTTCTTTCCTTGGCTCCGTGAGTAAGTGTTAAAGCCCGGGTCAGATTCATTCCCAGCAGCCAATCGGCTCTGGATCGGCCCAGAGCTGCCAGCTTCATTCCCTGAAATTGGCTGTTCGGCTTAAGAGATTGCAAACCTTTTTTAATAGACGCCGGATCTTGTGCGGAAACCCAAAAACGACTGACAGGTTTTCGGCACTTGTAAAACTCCAAAATCTCGTCAACAAGAAGCTGTCCCTCTCGGTCAGGGTCGCCGCAATTAACAATGCTGTCAGCTTTCCCCAGAAGTAATTTTATGGTTCTGAGCTGAGCCTTGACGCCTTTGTCCGGTTTTACGTTGAGTTTCCAGACCGAAGGAAAAATCGGCAAATCCTGCATACGCCAAATTTTTCCGCCTTTCTTTGTGAGGGGAACATCTTCAGGCGTGTAAGCATCGGGGGCCGCCTGTTCCAACAGGTGACCGAAGCACCAAGTGACGGTATTGCCGCCTTTGCATTCGTTAAAGCCGGCTCCCTTCTTTACAATTCCCAACTCTGCACAAATTGCTTTGGCAACAGAGGGTTTTTCCGCAATCCATAATTGCATGACGACTACCTTTCAATATCAATGACTCGGGATTTTTGTGATGGTTTTTGAAATTGGTACGGATTGGATAACGGCTGCGTCAGAAAATTCAGCATCGAACTCTGAATATATTTCTGTTGATAATTGGGCAACTCCTTGTAGGTTTGTAGTGCCGATGTCTGAAGGGCGGCCTTTGCTTCTTTGTTGTCCGGGCTTTTGTCTTTCTTAGCCGGAGGCTCCGCCGTTAATCCCAGAGATTTGTCTATCCCGAATAAATAATCCTTAATTTTTTCGGCGTCCGCACACGCCCGGAATAATTCTTTAGGATCTTTTTTGAGAACCTCGATCCAGTTGTTCACGTATGCGGCGCTGTTTTGAGCTTTGCGTTTGATGCCCAGACCGCTGCAGACCATCATCGAAGATATTTCAGCGCGAAGTTCCTCTCTTGCGTAGTCAGGGGTACCAAACTTATTCAGTATCGGCCTGTTAAGGCGGGAACTGTGCCCGGTCCAGTGACCGAGTTCGTGCAGCGCCGTTGCATAAAAACCTTCAGCATCTTTAAATTGAGTTCTCAGAGGAAGAACGATCTTGTCCAAAGCCGGAACATAGTAAGACTGGTTTTGTTCTATCTCTTCGATCTTGGCGCCTGACTTGTCAAGAATGCGTTCGGCAGCCTCCAACGGAGTCCATTCGTGCTCAGGCGTCTCAAATTTCTTGAGTTTCAGATTTTCACATTGCTCGGAATTAAAAACGACAAACGGACAGGGAATGAGGCGTTCTACCGTTTTGTCCTCATCTTTTTCGTCCTTTTCCACTAAGTGCTTCCAAAAGATGCACTTGGTGCCGTGTTCTCCCTTTTTTACTTTCCCGCCGAGCTCCTGAACCTGACGAAAAGTGAGCCAACGGTTATCTCCGTAACCTTGGCTCATTCGGACAGCCATCAGCAAAAGAGCATTGGTGCCTCGGTAAGGGGCATCGGTAACGGCACTGACCGGCACGACATTGGCTGCGTTATCCCAGTCGTGCTGCCACGGTGCCGTTCCTTTTTTCATCTCTTCAATGAAGTAGTCGGCAACGGAGCGAACGTATGCATTGTATTTTTCGTTCATAGCCGTTCTCCGTTATTGGAAAAGCTCGGACGGGTAAAACAATCCAGTGCAAAATCTTCAAAGAGTTTGTCTCTATCTTCTTCGCGCAAAGAAGTCTCTTCGCAAGCGCCGTAGTCCTCGGCTTCCTTTTTACTCATGGAAAAGTTTTTGGCGGCTTTGTCTTCGCAAAATTTTCTAATGAGAATATTTACGGTTAGTTTTATGGTTTCTCGGTTGGTTGTTTTCATGAGTGATCCTCGGTACCGTCCGCAAGCGCGGACGGTCTGTCATGTTTGAAGCTTTTAACGTTCAGCTTCCGGCTCTTTTGCTTTGGGACGACAATAATCAATCGTCAAGCCGGGTTGATTTAAGGAAACCGCCAGTCCCTTTGCAGTCAGGACATTCTCCTGCATTTGTTTTCCGTTCTTGCCGGTAAATTCACGAGTTGATATGTCCCCACGCACTTCGAGCATCATTCCTTCTTTGATGCCAGCAGCCATTCTTTTGGCCGAGCTTTCTTTGCCGTAGTAACGGACACTGAAGAACTCGGTTCCGTCTTTGTCCTGTTGAAAGGAGCCGTCTTTTTGCTTCACGAAATGAGGCTTATAGGCTTTGAACTCCAAGACGGAAGTTTCTTTACCGGCATTAGGGCCGGATTTGGGAACGATTTGCGAAATCGTCGGTTCTTTGAAAACAACGACGGTATTGCTGAAGGCTTTGTATTCAGTCATTTTTTCTCCTTTAAGAGTTGCTGCCCGCTTTTGTTAGGAAATTTTTCTTCGCGAAGCAAGCGGATTCTTCGCGACTTTCCGATAAGCGTTCCTGATTCTTTGAACGTGTCTGAAATATTCTTTTTGTTTGTCACCTTCGTCCGTGGACGTCGGAGTCTCACTGCCGGAGGTCTCGTCTTTTTGTTCTGCCTCAATAGATTCCTGCGCTGTCGTTTCGGGTATCTTTTGTTCCTTCAGCTTCAGCTTGATTTGTGAAATCAAAGAGGCTGCAAAATCCGCACAGCGTTTTTCGTCCCAGTCGGCAGTGACATCGGCTTTGATGTTGGCAGTAATGTCCGTAACGTTTTGCGCCGCCGCAGAAGTCTCTTCCGGCTCCGTGTCCTGCTCGGTTATTTCACTTAAATGCGTTTCTTCTATGTCCGCATGAATGGCAATGGATTCAACCTTGTTTTCCGAATCGGACTCATCGGAAAATTCTTCAAGAGAAGCCAAAAGTGCGGAATCGGATTCTTCCGAGCTTTCGGAGGTTTCGTCTTCAGTGCTGCTTTCCGAGGTTGGGCTGACGTCTGCTTCTTCTTCCGTTAAGTCGGACAAAATCTGCCGGGCGTTTTCGGTGCCGGGTGCTGCGGCACTATTCATTTGACGCAGAACGTCGGTCTGAGCCGATGCAGAAGCCGCGCTGATCCCATCAAGAGCATCAAAATTGGAAATCGACTTTTTGACAATCTCGTTGGAGATCAGATTTTCAATGTAGCAATTAACCTGATCTTCGGACCACTGGTTGTCAGGTACCGATTTCATATCGTCCGGCAGTTCGGTATTACCGGTGACAATACGGCTTGCTGCATTCGTTTCATTTAAGTCTGATGCTGAGGCGGTTTTTATCCGCTGCTCCATTTGTGCAACGAAAAGTTCAACGTTCTGCTGCGGAATCTCTGGAACCGCCCAATTCGCTCTTTGCCTAAAAGCGGGGTCGAGGTAATACTTAATCTTCTGACAGAAAATGGGCTTCGTATTTTCGAGCGTTACTATTTCATTGTCTTTGCCGAGCTCCCGGATTTCCTGCGGAAGCATCAGAGCACGTTTCTGATCGGATTCACTGGTGGAATTGCCGCCCTTGCTGTGAGACTTGGACTTCGATTTGACTGTCTCATATCCCAGCATTTCAGAGTATTCATTGGCATCCGATTGAGTGGCCGGACTAGGGGCGTACATAATCATCAAAGCATGGTTCGAAAGAAGCGTTACGGCTCCGGCTTTGCCGTACACGTCTTCCAACTGCGACTTGTTCTGAATGATGGTCAAGAGTCTCATGTTGTAACCGGCCATATAAGAAACGGCCTGTTTAATCATGTTCACCGTGCCGATGGACGTCATCTCGTCCAAAAGAACAAGACATTGGTACTTGAGCGTTTTGTCCTGAGACGGCAGTTTCCGGGTATTCAGGTTTAAGAGCTGATCGAAGAAAAGATTGATGAGCACCCGGGCGTCTTTAAGTTTCGTAGGCTCGATCTTGAAATAAATGCTCATCCTCTTACGCCGGACTTCTCTTAAATCGAAGTCGGAGGCGCTCGTTGCCAAATCCACCTTCGGATTCTGGAAGGACAAAAGCGCGGTATTGAATGTCGCGATAATACCTGCAAGCGTATTGTCCGAGTTACTCAAGACTCGGTTGAGCGCATCAACGCAGTTGTTTGAATAGGGATGCCCGGCGTCCTGAGCTTCTTTTAATTTTCCTAAAAGATGTTCTTTTACCGGTTTTCCTTTGCCGGAAGCCTGTCTGAGAATTTCTCCCAGCGTGTGGGGCAGCCCCGGTGTTTCCAGAACGAACAGAGTTACGCCGCGAAAGAAATCTTTGGCATTTTCACTCCAAAACTTGTCGTTGTTGTTTTCACCCGAATACAGTGCCTGACCGATGGCATCAATGTCGCCCAGCCGTTCGGCAGGGCTGCTGCTGATGTAATCCAGCGGGTTGTAGCGATGAGTTTTTTCGTCATCCGCATAAGGCGAAAACAAATAGACTTCCTGTCCGCACGCTTTTCTGAAACCTGACGTGATGTCAAAGTTTTCACCTTTAATATCGAGAACGACCAGAGAATCGGAATAGTTGAGGCAATTCGGTACCACGATACCGACGCCCTTGCCGCTACGGGTAGGCGCTGCCAGCAGAACAAACTGGTAACCTGCATACGTCAGATAGTTGTTTTTGTACTTTCCGACCAGAATGGTTTTATCAAGACCGCCCGGAGGATCAATCAGGCCAGATTGTTTAACTTCGCCGAGATTGGCAAACCTTGCAGCCCCGTGCAGAGCACGTTTGTCTCGATTAATCACGATTGCAATGCCGACACCGACTAGCGCAATCCACGGCAGAAAAAGACACGCGTGAACGGCGAGGCGCACTGCTTTATCGGGAGCGTGGCGATACATCATAAAGTATTGGATGATCGTCCACGGGCGGCACGCTTCCAAAGGAAGATTGAAAATCCGCATGAATACGAAACTGCTGATAAAAAGAATGACCAGCGTGCAAATCAGGGCTGCGAAAACAACAAAGAGGATTTTTAGGAGCGTCTTAGAGGCTTTCATTCTTTTTCTCCTCAGTGTGAGAGTTGTAGAAAAGCTCGGTGATATGACGTCCGTAAGTTCTGTTTCGATGTACGTGAACAATCACGTCGATGACCTGATGCAAAAGCTGCTGAATGACTGGATAAGGAAGCTCGCGTCCCGTTGAGGACTGAAGAACTTTAAGCGCCAAATAGTCAAAAACTTGTCCGCAGCTTCCCGCATGGCAGCTTGTAATTGAACCTGAATGCCCGGAAAGGCACACATTCAGAAAGTCGAAAGTCTCTCCCCCGCGAAGCTCCGCAAGCAAAATTCGGTCGGGTTTCATTCTGAGGCACGAACGCATGAGGCTTGCAGCGGTAACCGTTGATTTATCCGTAGCTTCCGAAGGGTAGAAGAGGTTGACTTGGTTTTCGTGCTTTGGGAGTCCGTAAAGAAGTTCCGGTACGTCTTCAATCGTAATAATTCTCTGATCCGTCGGAATATGCTGCATCAGAGCTTTCATAAGCGTAGTCTTACCTGAACCGGTTTCTCCGGCAATAACTATTGTTTTGCCGGTTTCCACGCAGCGCTTTAAAAATTCTGCCCGGAGAAGGTTAAGAGTGTCCGATGTTTTATTGGTGTCAAAGGTCCCTTTGTAAAGGGCAGATAATTCCTCATGTATCGGGTCAAGGGAGTCTTTTGGGCGGATATGCGAAAAATATCCGTTCTTAATGTAAGAATCCAGTCCGATAACGTCCTTCGAGATTTTTCTGACCGTAAGGCTGATGGTGCCGTTCTTACACGCCGGAGGCATCACGAACTGGGCACGTTCACCGTCCGGAAGTTCAACGGAGAGCACCGGATGGGCGGAATCGAGTGTTTTGTTTTCTCCTCCGTAAACAGCGCAGACGTTTCCGAGCTTGGCAAGATAATCGTAGGTGAAATTTTTGTCTTCGTATTGTCGCCAGCCGGAGGACTCTTCAACCCACACAAATCCCGGTCGATTTACGGCAATTTCCGTTATATCGCTGCGGTCAAGGTACTTTTGCAATCCTTTTTGGAGTTGGACGCGAACCGTCAGGTCTTTTTCAACGGGAGAACTCATAAAGATTTCTCCATTTCATTATTAGTGCGAGTCTTGGAAAAATTACAAAAAGTTAAAGGAGAAAAACATTTGCATTTCAGTCTTAAAAGACGCTCAAAACTGCCCTTGTTATTTGTGAGTTGTTCTCCGGACTGTGTTATTTGCTGATAATTCTCGTAAATCTTTTTTATCAAGACCTCTGAATTAGCCTGATTTAATGAAAATCCTGCTTTTTTTAATTGAGAGGAGAAGGTTTTGTTAAATTCTTCATAAAAATAACGGACTAAAACAGAGTCTCTAACCTCACTTTTGTATGCTCCGTCGAGACGAAATTCATCAGGGTTAATCTTGTCGAAATATCCTTTCCCGTCCGCCCTTACATATCCCGAAATTAGATCTTTAAAAAGAATTGAAGAGGATAAATTTGGTAAAATATCCTTACGTTCGTTGGTTGGTTGACCGGTTTGACAACATGCTGAACTTTTAGTTCTAGTGATCCCTTGGGCCGGGTGTTCCCAGACGAACGTTTTTATTTTTTCTAATTGAATACCATCAATAGAGTGGATCATTTTGCGGGAATTTTTACTTTCCCAGTAATCCCTTACCGTGAGTTCCAGCCGATAGTAGATCTGGTTTAAAAGTATCGGTACTGCAAATATGTGAATTGCCTGTACGTGTGTATTTCCGTGTTGAATATCAGCATGACTTTCTATGTGTTTGCTTTTGATAGCGATTTCTTTTGCCTTATCCATTACCGCTAAAACAACCGGCGAATTAAGAGCTTTATGAAATAAACTTTTTTTCGCGTCGCTTCTTGATGCTTGGAGAAGAAAGCCAGTCTCTTTATTGATACAGCCTTTTTCAAGCTGAGAGGTCATTACATTTATAGGCTCCCTTCTATCGGTAGGGGCGGAAGTTTTTTCAACAACAATAAATTCACAGGGTTCATTGCTGTTGAACTGCTGAATTCCAAAAAACCAAGATTTCTCGGGAATCTCTTTTATTGAGTGAGATTTATTGGTCGATAAAAGAAAAGACGAGGACGAATCGTCTTCCGCCAAATTGGGATTTGAAGTCATTATGTTGAACCAAGCAAATGTTTTGGCGGGACACTTGCAGACTCACCTACATATTGTAGCAAAAACGGCTATACGGGAACTTTCGTCTGTTGATTCGGGTATGATCTAAAAGTGCATAAGGACTCGTGCGTGTTTTCCGGGTTGGATTCGGTTTGTTTTTTCCAACTGGCTGGGTCAAGAGTTTGATGAAGCCGAGGCATCAAGGTCAGGAGACAATCATGCGCCTGACTCCATATCATCCTTTATGAGATTTTGAAGGACGTTTCCCTTTACGGAAATAGTTCACGCACTCGGCTTTGAACAAAAATGGACTAGAATTCCAACCGTCCTCGTGCGACGTCGCCAGTCGAGCCTCGGTAGTTGTTTTTGTTCGATGTTTCGGTCTAGAAGAGGGTAGATCAACGAGAGGTCTAGGGTCGGGAAAGATGAGCGCGCCCGGCCACACCTTTCAATGAGGCGTCCGTTGGTCGGTTGACCGGTTTTTTGCAAGAGGTTTCTTTTAGAGAACACTTGGGCCGGGGGTTCCCGGACAGACGCCTCAGTCTTATTTATTCTTTTAATCTTTTGACTGTTGATTTTGTAGATGCCGTAAGCCTCCACACAGCAAACCATAGCGAAAAAGTAAAATCATAAATGTGAAATAAAGTCATCAAACAGGGTCTTCTTAGCCGAGCCGTCTGGCTAAGCGGCTAGACCACTTCTGAAAAAAAACGAAGCGTATAGAAGCAAATATTTATTCGGGGTTAAAGTTCTAAGGTGTTGAATCAAGAATTTCTTCAATAAACACGTCGCTCAGGCAATTTCGCAAAGAATCCTCGGCTTTTTGGAGCATTTCGGACCAAGCCGTCGCGTACCATTTCATAAAAATGCGTATTTTTGGATCTTTCCATTTATTTTCTGATGTTACGATCCATAGTGGTTCAGAATTCCGGTGCCACCCGTCTAAAATCGGTACCAAATGACCTAGTTTAATTTCTTTTGCGCAGTGTCCTATCGGTAAGTCTACGATTAAGGCCTCCCCTTGAAGGACAATATGCTTAAGAAATAAAACATCAGTCGAAGTAACTGTTTTGCCGTAGGTCACCATTCTTTTTTCTTTGGCTTTCTGTAGGTATTCTGTACGGGCTCTAGAAGCTCCGCAAAAAACAGCACAGAAATGTTGTGAGAGCTCTGAAGGATGATGTGGATAACCAAATTTTTTTATGTAGGAGGGAGAAGCAAGTGCAAAATATTTCGCCCGTCCTCTCGGAATCGCTTCCAATCCGCTTAACTCTAAATTACCGGTGAATGTCGAAACATCGCATGTCCCGTTTAAGACTTTATTGAGATTAGGTCCTATCTCTGTCTGAAATTCGATTCCTTTATGCTGGGTTGAAAATTCCATCAGCAAGCGATGGGTATTCTGGCTGCCGAGAGAACCAGCAGCGACTGCAAAACGGATCTGGCCGGAGAGGCTGGAGTGATAATCTTTAGCTGTCTCAAAGCGATGTTGTAGTTTCCTGTGGCTCTCACATAATGTTCGGATTTCCGGCAAAAAATTGACTGCTGCTGAGGTAAGACGAATTGGTTTATTCGTCGAAAGCAACTTCACACCCCATGTATTTTCAATGGTACGAATTCTTCGGATGAGCGCAGCAAGACTGATCTTACTCTCATGAGCGATTTGATTGAGTTGCCTGCCTTCCGACAAGCCAAGAAGAGTCTCCCAAGTCTCAATATCATTGAAAGGGTTCACAAGAAATCCAAATTAAGAAAAAACAAAACATATTAATTATTTTCATATTATCCCCACTCAATTTTAAAAAATGAAAATTAGCGACAAGATTTTTTTTTGGATAGTTATATTCAAACTGTTACTTTCAGGAGGAATTATGAAATTAAGAAAATCTTTCGCAATCGTTTTTTGCGCTCTATTTTCATTAGCCGCAAACGCAGCAGAACGAGATGAATTCTTTTGGCTTGGCGAAATGAATAAGGCTACCGCTGTAATTAACAGTGAAGAAGGTTTACTGGATAAAGCCGTCACACCGAAAATAGCCAGAGGCATCGAAGAGGTCATAACAAACGGGAGTAAACCCGGCGCAAAACGTCCGAAGAAAGTTATCGCTTTCGAGCCGCTCCTTATTAAAGCTGCCGGAATGGATGTCACCATGCTTCATATCGGAAGATCGAGCCAAGATATGCACGCTACCTATCGCGCAGCCATTTTAAGAGATGAAGCTCTGGAACTGATGGTTTCTTTGAGCAATACGATGCAGTCTCTGCTTGACCTTGCAGAGAAAAATAAAAATACGATTGTTCCCAATTACACAAATGGCGTTGCGGCTCAACCTAACAGCTACGCACATTATCTTCTTGGTTTGCTTTCTGCCTTCAGAAGAGACGCAGAAAGAATTGAAAATTTTTATGATCGCTTAAATTACTGTGCTATGGGTACTACTGTACTTAACGGCACAAGTTGGCCGCTAAATCGTGAAAGAATGGCTCATTACTTGGGTTTTAAAGCCCCGGTTGAAAATGCCTATGACGCGGGCCAGTTTAAGTCCAACGATGACGCAGTCGAGTTCTCTTCGATTTTAACGAGCATTGCACTTCACGTTGGAACCTTTATACAGGACTTGAGTGTGCAGTACGCTCAGCCACGGCCGTGGATATTACTGCAAGAGGGTGGAGAGAATACTTATGTTTCATCGGCAATGCCACAGAAACGTAATCCGGGACTGATGATCCGTACCCGTACAAACGCTAGTCGTGTTATTTCGGATGCGCAACAGGCTGTTTGGCTTGCGCACAATATCATTCCGGGTATGAGCGATGCTCGTAATGTTGAAGACACATCCGGCCGCGTGAAAGAAACCCTTGCTATGTTAAGTCAGGTTAGGCGAGTAATCGCAGCTTTAAAAATCAATCCCGAACGTGCTTTGGAAGAGTTAAATTCGGATTGGACTGCTAGTCAGGAAGTAGCTGACGTTTTCATGCGTGACTATAAATTACCTTTTAGAGTAGGCCACCATATCGCAAGTGAAATTGTTAGTTACGCCAAAGCGAACGGTATTAAGCCGGCAGATTTTCCCTATTCTGAGGTAAAACGAATCTATGCTGAAGTAATTAAGAAGGAATACCCGCAAGGTAATCCACTGTGTCCAATGCCCGAAAGTCAATTTAAGGATACGTTGAACCCCGTCAAAATTATTCAAAATCGCAAAACTACAGGGGGTCCGCAACCGGCTGAACTTAATAAGAATCTTGCAAGTATGGAGAAATCTATTCAGTCTCAGCTTAATTGGGCAAAAGACAACGTTGCCACAATATCAAATGCGCTGCAAAAACTAGATGGTGACTTCCAAAAAATTCTCCCAAAAGAGGAAGCTAAAAAAACTGACAGTCATTAGATCTTAATCGATAGGTCAATCACTCTGTTAAAACATCCCCGCAGTGTAGATCCTCGCAGCGGGGATGTTGCATAGAGCCCTTTAGGTCAGCTGTTTTCAGGTGTATGTTTTTTCCCCTATCTCTCAGGTTCTTTTGTCTTTTTCGCTTTCGGCACTTCCGGCAGCGGTTTTCCGCTTTTTTCTAGTTCTGAAAATTTTTTATATAGACGCACAACTTCTTCGGAAGCATCTTTTATCGAAGGGTACTTGGTAGACAACGCCTCTACATGAAGTTTTAAAATCTTCTTTCCATGTTCACTTAATTGAAAAGGAAGGGAGTTTTGAACAATCTGCCTCCTTGTTGCTTCAAATATGGCCACAACGTTCGGAGATAATTTTTGGTAGACAGCTTGGTTTGAAATAATCTTTTCCAAACTTTGTAAATTAGTGGTTAGTCCTTGAGAATTAAGCCAAAAATCATCAGCTGCAATTTCAAAATTTAAAAATAAGAGCTGTCTATTTCTTGTAGAAAGAGGAAACTTGTTTTTCTCCAAAACCTCTTTAAAGTTATTCGCAAATTTTCGAAATAGAAACTGGTTGACGTAAAGTTGTCTTACGCTGCTTTGATATACTCCGTCCAATCCGAATTCTTCTAACGAGACATTATCAAAATATTTTTTTCCATCGGCCCTTATGTACCCAGAAAGAAGCCTATATAAGGGGATAGACTTAATATTTTCGTTTACAATGGAACCGTAGCGTTCGTTGGTTGGTTGACCGGTTTTTTGCAAAGTGCCTTTAGAGGCCACCTCTTGGGCCGGGGGTTCCCAGACGAACGCTTTTTCATATCTCTGGATGCTTATTCCGTCTATGGAATGGACCATTTTTCGTTCGTGATCTCGTTCTACATAATCACGGACTGTCAGTTCAACTCTAAATAAATCTCCTTCAATTATTGCAGGAACCGCGAAAATGTGAATTGCTTGCACTTTCTCGTTTTCATGCAAGAGATCACAGTGGGACTCAATGTGGAGAGAGGAGGAAGCAATCTCTTTTGCATTTTTAAAAATTGCTTTAACAATTGGGGAGTTGAGGTCTTTCCTAAACACGGTTTTTTTTGCGTCACTCCGTGACGCTTGCAGAAGAAAGCCAGTGTCTTGGTTTATTACACCATTTTTTAAATTAGAACTCAGCCTGTCTATTACATCTTTTTTGCTTTCGACGTCACTATCAGGGTTGATGAAGAGAACCTTTACCGTTTCAGTACGGTTTATCCTTTGCGGTCCAAAAAACCAAGGTTTTTCATTTTTGTCAAATTCTGAAGGCATTGATACGTTTTTTAAATGGTAACGGGTTATTTTCTGAAGATCATCCTTAAGAAAGGACACGGACTCTTTAAACCAGAAGCTTGGGAGACTTTTTTATTTTCCAAATTTTTCATCTCTCTGCCTCTTTCTCCTTTGCGGTTGTCTTCGGCACTTCCGGCAGCGGTTTCCCGGCTTGTTCCAGCTCAGTAAATCGTTTGTAGAGTCCCTTGATTTCAGCTTCAGCATCCGAAAGCTTTGAATACTTAGACGACAAAGCTTGAACGTGCTTTGCAAGAATCTCGCGGCCTTTCGGACTTAGTTCATGCTCCTGCGGCATCTTCGAGATTTCTTTGACGTTAGATTTGGCTATCGTCGCGAGATCGAGCGCTGAGAGCTTGCTAGTATCTCTGACGCCGTGCTCGACCAACCAGACGTTGACTGTAGATTTAACGTCGTTAAACCATCGGACGACAGCCGGAGCTCGGGCCTGAGCTTTTGCCGCTTCTTCGACAAGATATCCGCAGACTTCTTCCCGGTAATCAAAGGAACTGCGGGAGATTCTGCTTTCCTGAAGACGGTTTTTAACGGTCTTCATCAGAGTGTCTTCAGTTTTTAATCCCGTTTCATAGAGATTTACAGCCGTATCAATCAGCTTCCGGGTCTTTGCTCTTAGAGTGGAATCGGCAGCCATGTGAACGCCGACCTCATGCAGCATCACCGCGCAAGCGGTCTCCGGTTTGAGGTTGTCGGCAATGAGAAATGTCCGGTGATTTACTTTGTCGTGGAATCCGAGAATCCGTGTCGGATCTTGCGGCAGCGCAATAGTCGAGAATCCCTGTTTTTTCTCCTGTTCTATCGAAGCAACGGTCAGTGCTTCGTACTCCGTTTGCGCCAAGTAAAAGCGGTTGTTGTTGACAAGATTAACGAGACCTTCTTTTCCGAACGCTTTAATCAAGGCTTCTCGGATATCGGCCTTGGGCGTCTTCAGACTTTCCTGATTGGCCTTGGAGAAGAGAGCAACGCCCTTATCCGTTTCTTTGGTTTTAATGACCTTGAAAATTCTCTTGAATCCGTTCGTTACTTTCTCAACGTCCTTTCCGTCCAGATAGGGATAAAAACCTTCTTTGCCGAGAGACTTTTCAGTGTAGGCACCGTTTGTAAGGAAGTCGTTTGTGATACCGATTTCCTTGCAGCGCAGCTCTACAAAACCCTCAAAGCTGCGTGCGGCTTCCTCAGCTTTGGAATGCCAATAGTCGCTCTTATGCGTCATGCGTTTGTGCATATCGCTCTCCCGGATGGCATTGATGGTTTCAGCCCATGCATCGTGCAGCGGGAAACGGATAACGTCGTTTTGGCCGACTTCTTTAACGTTAATGTCTTTTCGGGTGAACTCAAACATCATCTTCTTGTTGGCTGAGTTCGAGCGCTCCTGATAATTCACTTCAATGCTGAAGGAATCGGTATCACCTTGAGCGCATTTAATCGCGGCGTCAAAGTTTTTTGAATCGTTTTTGATTAAATACTCCACTTGAGCCGGAATCCATTTTGCAGAACGGTATACCGATTCGGCACGCTTGAAGATTTCTCTTTTTGCGTCTTCCGTAAGCTGAACGGTGATCGAAGAGTCTACCTGTTGACTCAAGTAGCGCTTTTCCGGGTCTTGAATTTCTTTGTAATTTGTTCTCATCAAATAGTGATCGAGCGCATGAAACCACTCATGCGCAAGGCTTGAGTAGCCTTTGGTTTTGGTGAGATTGATAACGCGATTCGCCACTTCATAATGCGCTGAAGCCGCTCCGTGACCGCGAGAGCCGAAGGCAAGCCCTAAACCACCGTCCAAAGCAACGGCCTTCGGAGGAATGTCCAATATCTTTGAGAGATCCATGAGGGAATCGTAGGCATTGTTAAGCATCCATTGCCGTTCGCGCCCGTTTTTGCCTTGTTTGACCCAGTTCCCGAACTCAACGCCTCTGAATCCGAAGGTCTCTTGGAACATTTCCGGCGTTGCGTCTTTACCTTGACGGTAATCCGGCCCCACTCGATCTCTGATCGGGTTTCCGCTTCTCCAATCCTTTTCGCTTCTCGAAAATTCTTCTCTGAAAGCCCGGTATTTTCCTTCCAGCTCCCCTCTGTGTTCATTAACATACTTCCAGAAAGCGTCATCGGATTCAAAAGCAATCTTGTCAGTAAGCTGAAACTCAATCGAGCCGGATTTGCCGTACACCTCGTAAGTATGAGTCTTACTGATACCGCGTCCGTAGAGCTTTACGGGTAATTCAGGTTTGGGCTTGGATTCCAGAGTTTTTTCGGCTTGGCCCGGTGCTTTAAGCAGTTTTCCGAAAGTTGCATTAAGCTGCTTTTCAATATTTGCCTCAAATTCTTTCTCGCTGTTGCCGACTGCTATCGCATAGTAGGGATAAAGTTTACCGTCGGAGTTTTTTAAACATAAATGTTCGCTGTCCATGCTTCCCGGAAAAGTGCATTGGAAGCGGTAAGAATTGATGTCGGAACCGTCCGAGAGTTCGAGGTTATTCCATCGACACATATTGGCTGCGTCTCCGATGCTGTTTGCACTGATAAAAGGCCAATACTTCGGAGAAATGTGGGAGAAGATTTCATATTTATCCCGTGCTTCATAAAAACGATCAAAGGCTTCGACTTCTGCTTCCGGGGCAAGTTTTCCGGTTACAACCTGACGATGCAGGGCAATAGCGGTCGAAGCAATGTACTTATAACGCCCGTATTTGCTGGAACTTTTCGGGGGGCGCCGTCCGTTCAATGAAGCTCTGACAATCCAAAGACAAGCCGCTGCTTTTGGGTTTTGTTTGTGCAGATCGAAAACGGCCTCTTTAGGCCAGACTCTATCCAGTGATTCTGTAGCCAGTCGTTCTTCAATCTCATCCTGAGATGCAGTGAGAAATTGATAAGGGTCGCCTTTTTTGTGAACCGACCTTCCTTTTCTCGTGTTGTTAAGGTCCTCTCCGAAATCCTCGAGTTTACGGCTGCCGTCTTTATTTAATTGAAATTTCAAAATGTCTGTGTCTTTGAATGCAGTTGATTTAGCCTTGTTCTCAGACTGCTTGAGTTTTTCCGGGGCAGGAGGAGCAAAAAAATCAAATTCGAGTTGTTCGGGCAATAATTGGGCCATGCTATCTCTCCATGTCGTTCTTGTTAGGTTTGTTGAGATTTGAATCAATGGCGCGTTCCTCGGGCTTTAAAACAATTCCTCGGCGCTCTGCGTCCACAAAAACATCGGCGAGTTTTGCCCTGAAGATTTCTCTCATGCGCGGATGCTCTTTAAATTCGGGACGCGAAACGTGGGATTCATAGACTTGTTTAAAGGTTTCGGCATTTTCCGAGGAAAGCTCCGATAGCTTCTCATCGGTTTCTCTTCGCTGCTCTTCTTCCCGGACAGCCTCTTTATTGATAAAAGTGGCCTTAGTCACCGCTGCTTGCATACCGCAGATATGGCATTCACCGAAGTCCGGTGAATCGAGCATTGCCTCCGAACAATCGACATATGACCATTTATCGAGGAAGTCATCAATCTTTTTCAATTCATCCGCAGACAAACCGTCTGCGCATTCCGGCCCGTTGACGATGTAGGGAATGTAGGCCGTGTTGATATAAAAATCGTTGCTGAAGTTGTCAATTTGTTCTTTAAAACTGATTGCCATCTTCTCCTCCTGTTCTTATTGTTTTTCCCGGTCGCGGGCGGGCTGCTTGACCTGAATGATCGTTTGATTTCTGCTCGGCGCGTCCATTGAATATTCATTAAGTCCGACGGTAATACCTTTTTTTTGGGCCGCTACAAAGACACTGAGAAGTTGTTTTTCCAGCGCCTTCTGCAATCTAGGGTGCTTTTGAAGTTCTTCGGTCGCAACATAAGCTTCAAACAGGACGTCGAATACCTTTCTGTTTTCCGGTGTTAAAACTGCTTTGGACTGGTTGCGCTCGGTCTCAATGGCCTTCCATCGCTCTTCGGCTTTTTCCCGGATGCTCCGCTCCAAAACATCCGCCATGCTGAGATCCTTCTCTTTTACCTGAAGTTTGATTTCTTTTTTCGGTTCTTCAAGCAGCCGCAGCGTTTGTTCTATCGGAGCAGTCACGCTTTCTCTCCAGAAAAGCTCGTCCTCTTTAGCGCCCTGAAAAACTTTCTCCTGAGATAATTTCTCTGGAAGTTCTTCCAGAGCGTCTTTAATGTCCTCTTTGTCGTCCGCGTTTAATTGAGAAAGATCGAATACGCCGCTCCATGTTTTTGTTTGTTCGTTCCAGTTTCCGAATGATTTCACCGGCTCTCCGACTTCGTGGAGGTGAAATCTCAAAGAGCCGTAATAACACACCTCATTTCTGCGAAACTCCGGAGCGCAGTAATATTTGTCATCTTCAATTTCTCCGTTTTTCCTATTGAGAAATGCGCCGAACTTTGTTATCAGAGCCGAGTCCAGCTGATCAATTCTGCCCGGTTCCCCTTTTGGATCAAGCACAAAAGACGTAGGCGTTATCTGGGTCAAATAATCCATTTCCTCTTCATCAAGCGGGTTCTCCCATGAAATGTTGTCGTACTCGATATCAACGCCGAAAAGAGGTTTGACCTCCATCCCGGACTTACAGTCTTGGAGGTACTCGGTGCGCCATTGGTTCTGTCTTGCTTCATCTAAATCGTGCTCAAGCGCATCAATCTTTTTGATCGTTTCCTTCTTCACCGCCAGTGCTGTGACGCATTCGGTTTCTTTTTCTCCGCAAAAAGGTTTGCAAATTTGAGTTTCCAGCGGATTCTCAAATCTAAGTACCTCATACTCGGCAAGAAATATTTCCGCAGCCTCGGCATTAAGAGGCCGGATATCGGTGCCGGGGTCGATCAGCTGCTGCATGAGTCGCTTTTCAATAACGAGCGGTTCCGCATATTCGATTTTTTCTTCGTAGTTCATTTTGTTTAACCTTTAACGTTCGAGATCTTGGGATTGCTTCTTTGGGTCGTCCCTGTGGCGCAGATCGAGCCGGATACCTGCTTTTTCGGCTGCTTTGAACTTTTCTTCAAGCCTGTTTTTCAGAGCTTCCGACAGTTGCGGATGCTCCTGAAATTCCCGGCTCTTTGAAAAACTGCCGACAATCTTTTCAATGCTTTCCCGGTGCTCTTTGCTCAGAGGGGCTTCCTTTCTTCGTTCCAGCATCTCTTTTGCGAGCTCGACGGATTTGACTTCAACGGTGAAGCGCAGCGCATCCGTAAAATCTTTGGCGTCTTTGGGGATGAAGAGTTTTTGACTCTCAAAGGAAAACCTGAAGTCTTCGATGTCTTCTTTGACGGTTTTCCTGACGATTTCTGCGGCTTCCTCCATTACTTTTCTGTCAATACCGGATTTAAGCGCCGCGTCTGAGAACGGGAAGGGTTTGCCGCCTTCCATTCCCAGTTGTTCAAATGCGTCTTTTAAGGCTTTAGAGCCGTAAAGATGACGCGGAATATATTCGGCTTCATAACAGCCTTTTTCTTCGTTGAAAGGCTGAATGCCGGAAATTGAAATCGGAGGCTTTGAAGGGTTGTCCAGAGGCAAAGACATTGAACCGTAAGTAATTTCGAGTTTTTCTTTCAATACCGGATTGCTCCCGGAAAAAAGGTCTAAACCCTTCGTGCCGACCCCTTGTTTTTCGGCAGCTTCAGTAAACAATTCCTGAAGCAGCTGTTTGTCATGGTTGACAAATGACCGTACCCCGTTATCGTCTTCGACGGTATGTCTGACCTCCACATCCGAGATTCTTTTAACCAATTCTCTTACTGGTTCCGGCAGCTTCGCAGCTTCCTTTTCATTTAAGGAAAAACCAACCTTCAGAACACAATCGGGTTTGTCGTCTAAAGACGGAGGTTCAATCTCGTCGGAATTTAATTTCGGATGAAAACGGAGAGAGTCAATCCCGATTTTTTCCTCTAAGGGAAGTTTGTCAAAAACCTTTTGGTCGCAGTTATTGAGAATGACGGTTTCAAGAGAGCTGTCTTTCTCACCAACCTGAAGATTGACGGAATCAGTTTTAAAGCTGTCGAAGAATTTCTTTACTTCCGGCAATGCCTCTGTTGTCCAGAAACTTTCGATTTTTGTCAGCCGACGATAACCGATTTCAAGAAGATTTTCGACGTTTTTCTGTATTGCCCCCAGATCGTACTTCAAAAGTTTTTTCGGTTCTAGCGTTAAGTTCCATGCCTTTTTATCTTTTTCGTAAACGCACGACTTAACGGGATTCTTAATGAAATCAGTTTTTATAAATAAATTACCGTACCGAACACCGCAGAAGTCAGAAAATCCCGGCATGGAGACAGCGCGGGAGCTGATGTCTTCAATAATTCCTGCTTCTTTTTCTTCTTTAAGAAATTGATGGACTCGGCTGAAAAAGGCATATTCATGACCTCCCAGAATTCTGGTTGCTTCAGAAGCGTTCCGGGCTTCAAAGCAATATTCTCGAGGTCGGATTGTATCTATAAAGCGGTTTTCTTCTTCAGAGAGAGAAGGATTGTCCGCAAAATCGGCGCGAACCTCATACAAAGGCCTTACAGGAGTGCCGTCTTTGGATTTTCTTAAGTATTCCTTTTGAATGCTTTCTGCTGTTTCCAGTTCTTGCAGTCGGTAATAGACCTCTTCGGCAAGCACTATCTCTCTCGGCTTAACCATCACTCCAATGCATTCAGTATTTTTACCGGTGACGGCACATTTCGTGAATAAACGCTCTGAAGGATTAACGCCGATAAAGCTGTTTTGACGGATAAACTGATTTAGTTCCACTTCATACGGAAGTTTTTCACCATCTCTTAAAAGAAGTTCCTCTTCAACGAGTTTAGCGACAAGCCGTCTATCAACCATGACCGTTTCCGCCCCTAGCGCTTTTAAGTTAAAGTCCATAGGACACCCCCGGGCAAGAGGTGCTGAGGCTCGTGACGGCTTTTACAGCAGAAAAGAGAAGTTGTTTAGAAAAGGGAAATGACAGGATGGTCTGCGGGACTTCCCGACAGGTATGAAGCCCGGCTGCATTAAAGAAGTTCATAACGCTTTAATCAAAAAATCTTGGCGGGACTTCTTGTGCAGACGTTTACGAACTGATCGTTAAACTTGATCTTGTTAATTATTTCACGTTTTCGAGGGACTTGTTGGAAGAATCGTGTTATGAGATATAATCTCCCACGAGGTTAGAAATGTTGGTACCATCTCGCTCTTCATAAGAATTTTTAGATTCACAAAAGCCCGGGCCCAACCGGGTTTTGCCGTATCTGATCCCTTTCGGGGCCCTCTCAAAAAACACACCAATAGACCCAGTGCAGAGATTTTTGGAAGTTGATAGTGCGGATAAAATATATACAAAGAAGTAAATCTGCAACAAGTGTGCAGATCTGGTTATGAGGTGCTTGAGGGTGCTAAGAAGCCTTGAAGCACGGAGCTTCGGGAAGGGTTCGGTGACGTTACCTCAACTTAGCTAGGCTGAAAGCCGAAATAAAACACCATCAAGGCCCGCACTGTGCGGGTCTTATTTTTGCTGGCCTATTCAAAAATTACAGACAACCCGATTTGATAAAATGCAAAAACCAAACTCGGTAGAGCATGGCGAGAATGGAATTGGGAAGTTGCTGGTAACCTTTCCAGTCTGTGAAGAAACCAAGCAAAACGGCTCTCGGATTGCAGTCCGGAGCCGCCTATAAGGTTGAGATCATGCTCGTAAATAAATCTCACGCCTCTAGTATAGCAAAGCGCATTCTGCGATGGCTACTCAAATTAGTCATTGCGTTGCTTTTGTTGCTGGCTTGCTAGGCACTTAGGTAAAGAGCCCCAAAGCGAAAGCTGCGGGGCTCAAGTGTTTCTATGTTTGAGTTTTTATCGGCTTGTGGGTTTCAACTGATAAACCTTGGAGAAGTCCACGTCTCTGGCAACAAAGATGCCGACACGTTCGCCCTGATTCTTGGTCAGCGTCGGAGGAATGTTGCCGGATTGACGCATGGCTTCCTGAATGATTTGATTCATTCCGTCTTCACTGTTCTGGTAGTAATTAACCCCGCCGTTGTTTTCGGTTTGTTTGGTCATTGCGAAGTCAAAACCGTCCTGAATCAAAGTAAAGAGCAGTGCGTTACCGAAGCGAGCCCACCAATGGAAGTCAATTTCTCCTGCCATACCCGAGCCGCCAAGCGCATCGGTTGCAGGACTATCGATATTGACGCGCACGCCTTTAGGCGTCTGAATCTGCGTCCACAGAACGAAAATTCGGTTCAACCCGTTCTCCACGGCACCTTTATATTCGCCGATGGCTTTTGAACCGCGCTCAATCAGAAGTACGCGACCGTTCGCACTGTAAACGTCGCGGGGGATGACGCACGAAGTCATGCCCGGGACGGTCGTATCAAGCTTGGTTTCCAAAACGCAGTCTATGAACGTGCCTTTAGGAAGAAGCAGATTTCTGTCCGGCATCATGATTGCACTGGTCGGAGGAGTCGAAACGCTGGAGAGCAGTCCGCCTAATTTTCCGCCTGAAGATCGCCCGGAACCGGAGTCGTAGCCCTCTTCACGGAGGGTGGCTGCAAATCCCTTTTCCCCACTTTCCTCCGTTCCCTGTAAGGCTCCTCCATCGCCCATCATGGGGGCCATGTTTCTCTTTTCAGCGAGTGTCGGTTCAGGTTTTTCTTTGGTGCTGTTGACCATCGGACTGCTTGCAGCTTGCTGCGTCTGTATCGCCGGAGGCTCCTGAATCAGCCCGGCCTCTTTTTCCGGTTTCGGCTCAGCCGGTTCCTTTATCACCACGGGTGCGGGCGGCGCCTCCGGCGGCTGAATCTGCGAGAGAGGAGGAAGCGTGAGCGTGCGTCCGGAAAGCATCGGAGTTGCTTGCTCCTGCTGCTTAGGCTGCGCGTTTCTCGAAGAATGCTTCTGATAGAAACCGAAGGCAATGCAAATCAGCATGAGCACGACTAACGCCGCCATCAAGGCTAAGTTTCTGTTTTTTGCCGGGGATGATTTTTTTCCGGCAACGCTCGGGATTCCGATTTCAGTAGGATTGGGTTGAGAACCGGAAATCTGCGGTGTTGTGTTTTCATTCATTTAGTTCACCTCTTTGACAAGTTCTCGTTTCAGTCCGGGCACCGATACACCCGAGTCGTTCGGAGCTCCTCCCCCGCTGTAGGTTTCGTTATAAATGCCGACGACAGCTTGTCCGGCTCTAAGCCTCAGTTCTCGGTAAACACCGTGAACAACGAGCCAGTCCCCCCTGATGTGAGAGTTAAGCAGTGTTTCTTCTTCGTTCTCAGAGACTCTGTAAACCGCCGGGAAGTCTGTGTGCCGATCAAACTTCAGGTACGTGAACCTTCCATTGTCAAACACTTCCAAAGGAGCGATTTCTTTTGAAAGAGGAGAGGAGCCGAAATTTTCGCTGTAAAACTTATTAACTTCAGATCGGTTCTCGGAATCGGTCTTATCGGAAATCTCTTTATCGGATTGGTTCAGCAGAGAATCCACGGTTTTCTTGTTTGCATTCTCCTGAGCTTTGGCCGCTTCTTCCAGCGGATACCGGAAGGTCAGGCTGTAGGTTGCCTTGGCTCTGGAACCGGGATGCACATCAAAGAGATACGTATGTTTATCCGTCACAATCACAAGATTGGTCGCTCCGTCGAAATCTTTAGGTTTAAGAAAGAAATTATTGCCTCGGGCTTGAAACTCCCAAGCGGTTGAATACCCGGAACCGAAATCGCGAATCTTTTCTCCGGGAGAAAATGTGATGGTTGTAATCAGCCCGTTTGCGGCCCGGATCGGATACACCTGACCGGGTTTGTAGTCCGTGTACATCACTCGTGCGTCATATTGACTTGCCGTCGGACGCTCTAAAGCATTAACTGAGAGCCCGCAGCCGAGGAAAGATGTAACCAGCAAAAGACAGCAAAGACTTTTTCTCATGGGGCGGCTCCTTCAATGATCGGGTCAACACGGTAGCTTGTGACCGTAAAACCAAATGGGTTTACAAGCCTCTGTGCTTCGTCCATCGAATAATTCGGGTTGTATTCATATCCGATGGTTGCACGCCAAGAGTTTCTAGCTTCTTCATTGTTGCTGTACGTATCAACAAGGCGTTTGGTAAAGCGGACGGTTGCGATTCCGTTTCCGTTGGGAACGACGGACTCAACATTGCAGATGATCTTCTTTTTGTCTTTAAGAAGATTCTGAAGGGATTTCTTATTATCCAGTCCGTACTGATGGTCATAAGGATTGAATACTTCAGGAACGCTCATCAGGCGGACTCGTGCATGGTCGTTTTCCAGCGTGCGGTAGTCATAGCTTTCGTGGCTCTGCGTGTACAGATTGAGCCAATACTTGTCCATCATCTCATCGGCCGGGATGTTTTGCGGATCACGGATGTCGATCACCCGGGTAGTGCCGTTGCTCTTATCCAGCTCGACGATAAAGGGATAAGCCTCCTTTTTCACCGCGATCACAATGCAGATAATGCTCACCAGCACTAATAGGCACCCCATAATCTTGGCGGCTGTCCAACCGGCTTTGGCCTGTTTTTCCTTCAGCGCCATACGCTCAACGGTCCAATCCAGAGCTTCGTGATAAGGATAAGCCGGTTTGTTCACGGTTTCTTTTGCAGCTGAAGGAGCGGCTTCTGCTTGGGGCGTTGGTTTCTTTTTCTTGAAAAACATATTGTTTCCTATCTGTATAATATTCGTTATCTAAAAATTATCTTTTAGGAGAAAGATATGGCTTCTTTGACATTACGAAGAGTCGGGGGATCGGTAGTAGCCACATTTCCCAAGGCTTTACTTGAACTTTTGAACGCAACAGAAGGTGACACCGTTGAATATACGTTTGACGACGGCAAGCTGATTATTGAGTCCAAACAAAAGAAACGCAGAAAACTTCCGAAATATGATCTCAGCCAGCTCCTCGAGGAGCACAAACAGATCATGCCCTTGCTGGAAGAAGAGTATGAAATTTGGGGAAAAGATAAACGTAAGGGCACCGAATTATTATGAAAAAGGTACTTCAGCAAGGTGACATCATACGTATTGCTTTCGATCCCTCGCTGGGACAGGAACAGCAAGGCGTTCGTCCAGCGCTTGTAGTCAGCGTTCAGCCAGTGAACGCTCTTTCTAACCGCGTTATTGTTGCGGCTATCAGTAACGGTGCGGGTTTTAATCGAAAGTACGGTCTCGTCGTTCCTCTCATTGGAACGGGACTGCAAACGACCGGTGTCATTATTTGTGATCAGCTTCGCACGATGGACGTCCGAGCAAGGGAAGCGACTTTCATTGAGACCGCTCCTCAGTATGTTGTTGATGAAGTTTTGGGCAAGCTTGCAGCCATTCTCGGAATAGAGGAGTAAGGTTTTCATTGCTCCGTCTCCTCATAACCGAAACTGAAATTACGTGTAGCCCGGTCTTTTCCAAAGTTGAATTTTGCTTCCTCTTTTTTCTGCATTGCTTCCTTTTGTCTTTGCTGTGCAAATTCAGTTACAGGGACGCGAATGCCGGAAGGTGTCGGTGGTTTTGTGGCGCCGCAGCCGGTTAAACCGAGGACAAACAAAACTGAAATACAAAGCACTCTTGCTGAGAAAAGTTTTTTGTCGGTCATATTTGTTCCTTTTATAGCAAGTTTGCTATATTTTGATTTTGGATTGTTGGAAGGATGAAATTGGTTATGAACTTTCGAAAGTCCGAAGAAGACTTTGAGGACGTTTTAAACGAACAATTAAAAAATCCCGAATTCAAAAAATGCTTTGATGAGGCCGGTGCCGAATATGCAACATTTAAAAATGCTATGGAGGCTCGCAAAGAAGCCGGCTTAACACAAGAAGACATTGCAGAAAGGATGGGTACTACCCAATCTTCTGTTGCCCGTTTAGAGATGAAGCTGAGTAAAGGCATTCTTCCCTCCCATACTTCATTAGTGAAGTACGCAAGCGCGCTCGGCAAACGCGTTGTGATTACCTTTGTTTGATTCTGAATTAACACGTAGTTATCCCTCTGTATTTCTGTTTTTTAAGATTTCATTGGCGATCCGTTCGTTTTCCCGACTCTGCGCCTCGTTCACTTGTTCCGAAGACCCGGAGGTTTGTGCCGAAGACTGCGGAATGCTTGGTTCGGGTGACGGGGTGTTGAATTGAGCTCTTTGGTCAAACTGCGAATGATCCGCTGAGAAATCAAATGCCGGATCTGCTGCACCGGAATCGCCGGGCGCTGCTGAAGCTGTAGTCCCTGAAGTTGCTCCAAAAGAAGCAGGAGTCGGGGAAGCGCTTTGAGCGGGCATCGAACTAGTTGTTCCCGTCATTCCTGAAGGAGATGTCGGCTGTGCAACGGAAGCCGGTTGTGCTCCGTATGCAGCACCGAGCGCCGCAGCATTGGCGGCCGCCACCTTTTCCTGCTGTGGCGTCTGGTTCATGTTTGCCGGGCCCGAAAATGCAGGTGCGCCTGAAGAGCCGGAAGCACTTCCTCCTGTCGGACCGGAAGAACCGTCAGAACCCGCGTTTGCCGGAGTTCTTAATTTGTCCGGGTCGGTGAAGAACTGTCTGACTGCGCCTGCCGCGTAACCGGCAGTCGCTGCTGCAAATGAACCGGGATTGGTAAGGCCGCCGCTGCCAAGGAGGTGCTGGGCTTGAGACTTCAGAGCATCCCGGTTTTCTTTAGCGTAATCGGTATCTTGAGCATTGGCGTGTCCGTACATACCGCCCGCGTACCCCAGCATGGCGCCGCCAGTGACGGCTGCCATCGTTCTGCCGAAACTTTGCAGCATACCTGCCACCGAGGCAGCCTGAAGCGCAACACCTCCGGTAAGACCGGCGGCGAAAGAGGGAATGGATTTCACAACGGTCGCAATGGCGAGAACGACAACGGCAAAAACGCCAAGGTTCACAAGCAGGACACCGTAATCTTTTCCACCCTCAGCTGCCGAAGCAAAATCTGAAACTTGTTGAACACGTTCTAGAAATATCCCGTTAATTAACATGAGGGTCCCAGCCACCGCAACCAGAGTAAATGCCCAGCAAACCACGGCTCTGAGCCAACCGTCAAACCACGTCCTCGTTACGGTGAACATCAATGTGCAGATAAACAGCGGCCCGAAGGCTAATCCCATAACAAGGAAGATTTCGTAAAGCAGCAAGTAGCCGACTGCAAGGAACATGAAATAAATGGATACCACCAGCATAAGCACCATGAGCAAAATGATGAAAAGGCTCGTAGCAATGCTTTCTCCGATGGACCAAACACTCCAAGAGCTGTTCGACCAAATGTTGTAAATGGCCTGAAATCCGCTCATAAAAGTTTCCCACGTTTGATCTGCTGCACCCCATGCATTACTGATGCCACCTCCGGTCGTTGCGTGGGATATTGCATTCAACAGCAGGTTTTCGATGCCATAGACCGCCGGGATAACATAAGTTACGAAATTTGCGGCATTCAGTCCGAAAAAAGCGACCAATACAATCTTTACGCATTGTGTGATCAAGTCGGGTATCGCGCCTTCCGCCCGGCCTGTCGTGATTTGATAGGCCCGGGCAAAAAAGTAGATCATGATGCCGGTGTAAATAATCGGGCTGATGCTCGAGATGATTTCGCCAGAAACCGATTCGGCAAATCCAGCCATCGTGCTTCTGACCTCATTACCGAACGCTTCAAAAGTACCCGCCATAGGATTCTCCTTTTAGTTCTTCGGCGGACGAATGGCCCGTTGAATATCCGCTTGCGTCATTCTGGGGAACATTTTTTGATGCGCTTCTCTTTCAGCCTGTTGACGTACCAGCTCGTTTTGCTTATCCATCTGAGCCTGTTGGAACTGTGCAGCCAATTGAGAGGATTGAAGCGCAACTTGCTCGGCCTGAATACGCGCGGAAAGATCGGCAATGGATTTGGCATCCGTTGCAGTGTTGATCCGACTCATAAGCGATTCGATGTTTTGAAGACGCTGATTGGCAGTATTGGCCGCTTCTTCCAGTACGGCCTGTTGCTCCGCTTCAAATTCGCGAGCCTTCAGACAGTTTTGCTTGACTTCCCCGTCAAGATTGCTGCACGCGTCTCCGAGCTTTAGCCGGTTAAAAATATCCCGCCCTAAACTGCTAAGAGACGACGTGCCGTTCATAATTCCGTTCAGCCGACTGCGGGCGGAGGTTGGTATCAGACTTCTCAGGTTCAGGTTGTAATCCACCAGTCCCAAGCCTCGGGTTCCGGTGAAATTCTGAAGCGTGTTGACCGCCGTGTTGTACTGCTGAACCATGTTCGAGTACATCTGCTGCATCTGCGTGAGCTGCTGCACCATCTGGGCAATGGCAGCCGCATCCACGGTAGGAATGCCGGACGCTAAAGCGGAAGTGCCGGAGCACAAACCGGCGGACAGTGCGATTGTTAAAACGATTTTTTTATATTTCATAATCATCTACCATTGGGAATAGTCATAAACAGGTACAAAACCATGAAATGGATTTGCTTTGGAAAGAAAAACAGACAGCCCTTTAGGTTGACTCGTGAAGCGTTTGAGGCAGATACGCTGAGCAAGCCGCCTTTTACGTTCAACTACAGGAACTATGCGGTTTGTCCTGCTTGCCTTAATGCGGTTCAAATCCTCGGAATCAGGACGGAGTTGAAAAATACGCCTGACCCTTACGCAAAACACACACTCGCTGAGATTCCCGAATTGGATGCAATTCAGGATGAAATCGCTTATAGAAACTGTCCTTATTCCGATCCGGAATCCAAGCCTAAGAACTGTCGATACACGAACCGGACTCCCGGAATAATTTCCTCTATGGTTATTGAATTGTTTTGGACTCAGCTGGATAGGATCTTCTACATTCTTGAGCGAGACCTCCCGTTTAAGTTGTCTTGGCAAGCCAAAGAAACCATCCTTAAAGATTTTGTCGGTTACCAAGGCTGGCTGCACCCTGAAATATCTCTGCTCAATGTCCCTTGGATGCTTCTTTACTGCTCGAATTTTCATTCTTTGTGGAAATGCGAGCTTAAAGACGGTGACCTTAGAGAAAAAATTAAGAAAATTAAGGGTGTTGAATTTAACGAAAGAAATGAAAATATTATTGAGCACGACGGGTTTTCCAGTTTGGGATTTTGTGCAATCCATCACCGCTCGTATTCCACAGGGAAGGACGTTCGGGAAACCATCAAATTCATTGTGGCCAAAAAGATGGATTGTTGGTTTAAAAAGGAAATTGCTTCCGAAACTTTTCCTTCTAATGAGATTCTTTTTTCCAAGACTTTGGAAATAAAGCCCGATTATTTTTACAACCTTACCCATTCTTCAAATCCTCAGTTCGAAAATACTCACTTGCAATCACTTCGTAGGAACCTCTATCTGCTTGATAGAGTGAAGTTCCCTCCGAGGAGTTCATGAAATTCATAATCGGCAGTCTGAAATGGCACCGCGCCAGTTCAAACCAGTTGCGAGGATTAATCTTTTTAATTTGTTCAGTCGGTTCAGGAACCGGCACCAGTTCCTTTTTAGAGGCAGCATACAAAATGCTCAGAAAACACTCACATGACATCGTGTGCCGACACCATTTATCATCCACGAGTTCAATGAGGAAATAGTTGCTGTCCAGGTATCGAGAGCTTATTCCGAGAAGACAATGCCCTTCGTGGCAATAATCCAAGCAGAAGAATTTTTCCGGGCTGCAACCTAAGAATTTCCACCACTCCGGTTTTATCGGAGGAATGATGTTCCATTGAGTCTGAAGATCAGCTTCTAGTACGTGATATAAAACATCGAGAACCGCAGCTAAACTGATCAAATAATCGCCGTTAGAGTGAGAAACACGAAAAAGAGTCTTTATTCCGGGAAACTCAAAGTCGCTTCTAAAAACAGAATTGACTATAGGAAGTCTCTCTGTTGCGGGAATAGTTTTTTTATCTTGACTCATACTTCTTCCCTTGGCTGCGTAGGCAGCGGTTTGTCCCCGAAGAAATAAGGAATCCAAACTTCAGGGTCGTCTCCTACGAGAGAAAACAGTTTTTCTCCGAACTTGGTGGTTCCGGCTGTCCCGGAAAAAATCTTCAGAGCACGTTTGAAATTTCCGAGATCGAGCCGGATCATCACGGACACAGGCCCCTGCTTAATCAGCATCAGACGGCTTTGTGTATCGAGGCCCTTGATGATCGAGAACTCATCCTTCGTACACTTGAACCCTTCCGTGTAATCCTTTTCATTCGCGTAGGGATTGGGCAGGTAAATTTTTGTAGCCGTGTTGTCCACAAACGCGGAACCTCTTTCGCTTTTCAGAACATCCTCAGGTGACTGAGAGGCAAACACAAAGATACCGTTCTGCTTACGAATCGTTTTGAGTTTGTCGAATGCAAACTGAGCAGTAGCAGGGTCGGAGAGATACTTCCAGAACTCGTCCATCACAATGATGGTTCGTCTCTTGTCCTTCATTACCTGAGTTTCAATCAGATAAAGGAGAATTTCCGTAATCGGGCCGCGGACGTCCTCATTTTCCAAAAAGTCCGTGCCGTCAATTCCGAAGTTGGGAAATTCATTGAGATCGAGCGTGTTGATTTCATTGTCAAAGGCCCATGCGAGAGGCCCCGTCTCAATCCACTTAGAAAGGCGCATGGTAAGCGAGTTCTGCGCGTCTTCCACACGGTCGCCCGTCTGAAGGCTTTGCGGCAGCACAGCAAGTCTTCGGTACTTAGCGGGCATGGACATGACCGTCTCAACTGCTGTTGCGATACGCTGCTCATCCAACGGAGTGATCTGAAGCCCGTCGCGTCCGATCAGCCGTTTCGTCCATCCGATTAAAAACTGGATGTTTTCAGCCGTTGGCTCCAACTGGAAGGGATTGATGCCTGACGGTTTTCCGTTTTCAATTGCCAAATATCCGCCGCCCATCGCTTTAATGGCAAGCTCGGCACCTTTGTCTTTATCAAATAAGATGACCGAGAGCTGATGGTCTTTATCGCGGTACTTTTGCGCCGAGCACAAAAGGAAATTCAGCAATACCGTCTTGCCCGCGCCGGAGGCTCCGAGGATTGCCGTGTTTCCCAGCGGCACGTCTCCCAAAGAATCCTTTTCGGGATCGGTGTAATGAAAATTAAAGTAATACGGCTGATCGCTCGGCATTTTCATTAACGCGACCGCTTCGCCCCAAGGGTTCCGGTCGCGTTTTCCACACGGGAAATTATGAAAACTGGCGAGATGAGCAAAATTCATACTTGAGATTTTTGCGACTCGAGGGCGGTCCTTTCTTCCGGGAAGCTGATGCAGATAAGACGTAACCAGCGCGAGAGTGGACTTGATCGGTAAAAATCCCGCATCCTGCAATTTCTTTACCGAGTCATTCGCATTGGCAACAACCGTATCTTCACTGCCGAACACAAGCAGTGAGTAACTGTAGTCTCCGATCACGATTTGCCCGTTTGCAACCATATCCCGGGCTACAGTCAAATAGTGCATCTGCGAAACCGCATCGTCTTCTGCCGACCTTAATTGATTCTGCTGCAATTTCAGAGCCTTAAGTCCCTTGTTTTTGGATAGAGCCGTAAAAGTCTGAGTTTCAATAAAGGGATAAGAACTCTGATCAAAATTGGTGTTGTAGAGCAGCCCGTCGAGCAACCGGGAATAGGTTGCCATCGGATAATCTTTAAGCTCTATGGACTGTACATAAGATTTCCCCAATGCCGTTTGAAATTCAAGGGTATCAGCACCCCCGAAAACCTGAACGTTCCCGAGCGCTTCGTTAAGCGGCATGAACGGAACACGGACTTTCTGCCATTGTCCGGTGAGCAGGAAGTTGTAAAAAGATAACTGGTGAGAAAAGACGACTCCGTTCTCGTCTTCGTACTCTCCGAGAACCGCTGGCTCGTAGTCTCGCAATGAACTCACCAGCTGGTCGAAGACCTTGCCGAAAACATCCAACCGCTCATTGAGTTCTTCACGAATTTCTGATTCTTTGTATTTGTCTCTTTTAAGCAGGGTGGCTTTATGGCTTACCAGAGAAACATATAGTTCGGTCGCCATCAGATTGTTTTCCGAGATTTCACGGTTGTAGGCGCGAACAAAGTCTCTGACAAAACGGCTGCTCGAATTCTCGTCCGGCACAGAAAGTTCGTCGTGAACAACGCGCCGAATTCTGTGCACTTTGAGAGACATTTCGTCCGTGGAGGACGCGCTTGCCATCACTTTTAAGAAGTTGTTCTGGCGCTCCGCGTCTCTTTGGAGCGCTTCGTTCGAAACCGCCTCAAAAACCTTTCCGGAAATCTTTACAGTCGCAACCAAATCTCCTTCACGACAGATCACAACGCCGGGCGCAATGACTGCTGAGTAGGGAATAAATTCCGAGAGGCTTTTTTCAGAGTTTTCAAGTGCTTTACGTTGGGCAAACATGGTTTACTCCTTGCTCTTTTCAAGGATGAAAAGCTCTTTTTTTTCTTGTTTTGGGCTCAGACTTGTGACGTTTCCCCAGTACCGTCGGTTAAAAGAGCGAACGAGATTGATTCGCGCATAAGAAATCAGCTGCGAGAAAATCTGCTCATCTTTGTCGGCGACGGTCTTCAAATAAAAATGCGTGATAGGCGTAATCAAAATCAAAGGAATCCAAATCCAGATTGCCAAAAGCGAAATGACGCCGATATTGAGCACAAATACCTGGAGGGGAACGCCCCCGATGCAAGCGGGGCGCGTCGCACCTTTAAACAAAGGGCTCGATGTTTCCATTTAGCCCACCAGCAATTCAGCCAGCCAAGGAGCTGCGGCAATTAAACAAGCGCCTAGGAAGGGGCCGCCAACCGTCTGAATATTGGCATGGGTATACAACATTCTGTAGCCTGCCCAAATAATTGCTCCTGTGACGATTAAAAGAGATGCGCCTTGGAATACACTCAAAATTGTTTGGAGCGTATTGTTCAGACTCTGAGTTCCGGCAGCAGCCAGTGCCGGATCACTCAGAATCAACGCGGCCAGCGCAGCGGGGAATAAGAAGTTGTTTTTTTTCATAGTTAAACTCCTAAAGTTAATCGGATTAAAAAATCAATCCGGTTGATGGTTTGTCGCCTTTAGCGACAAGGGTTGAAGATTCTTTTTGTTGCGTTTCAGCCTCCCGGATGGACGGAACGACAGGAGCTGTTAAGGTTGAAATGCCGGCATTGGCGCGCACCTTATCCACGTAGCCGTGGCGGTAGCCGGTCTGAAAATTTCCTGAGTAGTAGCAGCTCAAGGCATCGTGAAGCGAATTGCTGCCGCTGCGGTTCTGTGCTCTTTGGTAGCAGTCGGAAAGGATTTTTGATGCTGCCTTTAAATTGGTACAGGCATCCAGTGCCCCGGAGGCATTGATACCGAGCTTGGAAAAATTCTTTTTATTGATTTGTGCCAACCCGACCGAATAGTTTTTTCCTTCGAGTTCCAGCTGTGCAATGATTGCCATTGCCTCATGGAATGCTTTCGGCTGCCGGGAGCCTCCGCCGACAATACCAATGGCATACGGATTAAAACTAGATTCGGTTCTGACCAATGCGCGCAGCGTGTCTTCAGATACCTCCGGTGCGCAGCGTTTGGCCAACTCTCCAAAATCATCGGCGAAGACCGGTCCGATTACCGAAAAAGCTAAAAATGCCAAAAGCAGTTTTTGATAATTTAGAACTGTCATTTGTTTCTCTTGGGTTGAGACTCATTGGTCAGCGCCCTCTTAGAGCGCTCACCGATGAATCCTTCATTCATCGGGGTTGTGCGGACTCCTTGAGGAGCCCGCGTTTGTTTTTAGATTTGTTTAGAAGCGGTATCTGGCCTCGAACTTGAAGGCGTGATCTGCTTTGCCTTTGGTGCCGCCCGTGAATCCGTAGCGGACACCAAACGTTGCCGGACCTTTATCGGCCTGTACGCCTAAGTTCACGTTTGTGCCGAATTTGCCCGCAAATTCACCGGAGAGCTTGTCGCTGACACCGTTGAAGTTGCTGAGTTTCGTCTTCTGTTCGGTATCCCCGAATTGCGGGATGAGCGTCAGATCAGCTTGCGGACGGACATTCCAGCCGGAAGCGGTCATAATGTCGCCTCGAACCGCAACGCCGACAGGCAGCTGGAAAGTATTTGTGGCATCAGGTGTGTTGCCCCAAACTTTCTTCCCGTCTACTTTCGTGTCGTAGCTGCCGGACTTGGCCCACACATAACGCAGTCCTGCGTGAGGAATCACGTTTGCCTTGCCTACCGGCAGAGTGGCTTCGGCTCGAGCGCCGAGACTGAATAAGTTGGTCTTAACATCTGCGTCGGCCTTGTTGAATCCGGCTGCATTAATGCTCTGAGTAATATCAGAGGAGTTATGCATCCAGCTCAGGGTGCCGATCAGGTTGACTCTATCGACAGGGGCATAGGCGCCGTAAGCGTGCAGACCGAAGCTGTCATACTTGTTCTTGGTCTTCAGCACGTCGCCGGTGGAATCCAGCGAGCCGTGGCTATAGCTGAATGCCGCTCCCAAGATGACGGATTTACCGGCGAACTTGCGGTCGTAGCCCATAACAAGACCGTAGGCGTTTGTATCGAATCCGGCTTTAGAAATGCCGGTTGCGCTGAGGCTCTTGTATTTCTGTTTGCCGCCGATGACATCAACCCAAAGATCATTTCCGCGATCCCATTCACGCATGACCCCGTATTCCGTGAAGGCTTCGTTTCGCATGGAAACTCTGCCCTCGATGGAGTCGGCAGCCGTGTTGAGGTCGTTCATGGAAACGCTCATGGCACCGCCCGCAAAGGCGATATTGGCGACAGAGTTGATGACTTTGGTCTTACCGGCAACATCCAATTCTTTGTCGCGAAGTACGCGGCAAACAAAGTCCGCTCCTGCGTCACCGCTCTTGCAGTGCAGTAGATCGTCGTTCGCAATATTGGGGATAGCGATGTCAGGATAGACGGTGCGAACATCAGCCAATGTCGCGTTCACCCAGATCTTGCTCGGGTCATTGTGCAGCGTCAGAATCCAATTGATGCCGCTGCCGTCTTGGGGCAGTGCATAGAGGTTCTCACCTGTCCAACCGCCGGTCCACATTCCGTTAGCCTCGTTTCCGCTGGTAATGTAGCCGTTGACAATCGTGTAGTCGCCGACTTCTTCAATATTGCCTAAAACAAGGTTTGCACCCGGTTCGACAGTCACTTTCGCAATATCGCTTGTGGTATTGAATGCGCTCTTACCGTCTGTCAGGATGGAGCTGTCAATAACAGTCAAAGAGTCTTTAGCGAAATACAAATCACCGTTTCCGATCTGGACGTGCGTATCTTTATCCGTCCAAACGTTTGGACCTACGGCAATGCCTCCTCCCGGACCGGTTGTCACGTTATTGGTAATAACCAATCGGCTCGGTGTGCCGCCCGGCACAGTCGGAGATCCGATGGAATCGGCCCAGTCAAGTCCGCCCTTCGGTCCGAGGTTCAGATCGCCGTTGTTCTTCACATAGATATTCGTGTCGATCACGTCGTCCTTCGGATTGATTTCAGCCTTGACGTGGTTTTCCTCGGTCGGTTCTCTGTCGTTTCCGATGACAAGGTCTCCGCCGTTAAGGTCGGTTTCCTCTGCCTTCAGACTGCCCCCGTCAATCTTGACGAGACCGTCGTCAATGGTGAGCTTGCCGGTTTCAATATCTCCCGTGTTGTTCACGTCACCGCCCGCAACAACAACGTTGTTCCAGATAGACGTGCCGGAGTTATTGTGTTCGCCGTCCGGGTCAATCGTCAGGATGTCTCCTTTCTCGAAGCCGGAGTTATTCGACGTTCCGCCGCCCTGAATCGTCATATCGTCATATTCAGATTTGCCTTGGTTGTCGAGTGTCCCGGAAACAAGGGTATCGGTAACCTTGGTAGCGTCAACTTCACCCTTATTGGTCTTGTCACCGGCTATAACATACTTGTCGTTAATGGTCTCGTTGCCTCCTTCTTCCGTAGTGGCCGAGCCTCCGACTTGTATGGTCTGGTTGTTCCAGATCGAGGTACCTGAATTGATATGCTCACCGCCGTCTTCGATGGTAAGGATGTCGCCTTTCTCGAAGCCCGAGTTGTTCGAAATTCCGCCGGAGGCAACGGTCATATCGTCATAATTCGAGGTTCCTTGGTTGTCGAGTGACCCGGAAACCTGAGTATTGGCAACCTTCGTTGCGTCAACTTCTCCTTTGTTGGTGCGGTCACCCGCAATGTCATAGGTATCGTTGATTGTTTCCTTGCCGCCGACATCAACAGTTGAAGTTGCTCCGGTTTGGATTGTGACGTTGTTCCAAATCGAGGTGCCGCTGTTGGTGTGCTGACCACCGTTTGCTACTGTCAGAATATCACCCTGTTCAAACCCGGTGTTCTCCGATTTGCCGCCGGAAGCGACGGTCATGTCGTCGTAATTGGCAGTTCCTTCGTTGCGCAGAAGACCCGCAACAGTTGTCACGGCAGTCTTGGTTGCATCAAGAACAGCGTCTTTGCCCTTATTGACAAACTCACCGAGAATGTCGAACACACTGCCGACATCGAGCTTGCCGGCGTTTTCGCCTTTACCGGAATCGGCAACGGTGACACCGTTCCAAATCGAAGTGCCGGAGTTGGCATGAGTCCCTTCAACGGTGAGGATGTTGCCTTTTTCCGTACCGCTGTTATTAGAGCTGCCGCCTTCGGCAATCAGCATATCGTTGTAATTGGAATTGCCTTCGTTGGCGTGTGTGCCTGATACCGTTACCTTGTCCACCTTGGAAGCGTCCAAAACGGAGTTTTGGCCCTGATTCAGGAAATTTCCGGTGACATCAAAGACCGGAAGATTTCCGTCTTTTTCGTCCAGAGACAGTTTCCCTTCGTTAACGGTCGAACCGCTGCCGGTCAGGCTGTTGGTGTGCAAAATGGCATTGGAGTGAACGTGAACTTTGCCTTCGTTGGCAATTGTCCAATCTGCAAATTCACCGTTTTTCGCTTCGAGAGAGCCGTTTTCAGCAATATTGGAGGAAAGAATCCATCCGACTGTCGGTGTAACACCGCCGTGAGAGCCGAACGTAAACGTACCGTTATTCACGTCAATGGAACCGCCGTCGGCGGAATCCTTCAGCAGTTTATTGGCATCATCACCAAAAGAACCTTCAGGAATTGCATTGACGGAATTGCCGACAAGAACCAATTCCTTACCGCCTTCGATTGTGACTTTATCGGTATGGGAGACATCTTTGAATCCCATACTAATATTGATCGAATTGGTATTCGGATCATTGGACTCGGCACCAATGATCAAACCTTTGATCGTCTGAGAAGCATCAGTGTCTTTGTTGTACTCATCCGCAAACTCATTGTGCAGAGTCGTCGTGTTGAGCACAATGCCGGGGTTCAGAACGACATCGAGCCCTTCTTTTTCCAAATCGTTTGCAGTTGTGATGGTGAAGGGCGCAGTCATCTCCCCTAAGAAATTGATGGTCAGGTTGGCTGCGTTTTCAAATGCATTCGCAATTTTGTCGGTGACGCTGACAATCAGCGAAGCGCTGAAATAATCATCATCCAAGGCGAGGTTGCCGCTTTCGATATTCAGCCCGGATTTGATCTCATCTTTAACTGCGCCGACGGTAGTTGCAGAAAGCACGGTGGTCGGAAGTTGTACAGTGCCTGTTTCGGCGTCCGTTGCGTCGATACGAATTGCCTCAGTTGTGACTGAACCGAAGATCTGATCAGCGCTTGTCTGAAGAACGCCGCCCTTCAGATTGATGCTATCGGCTTTTCCGTCAAGTTCGATCTTGGCAACATCGAGGACGCCGCCCGCCATAATGTTGACCGTTGTGTCGCTGTTGACTACGCCCGCAATAACCTGCGTTAAATTATCTTTGTAGTGGGACTTAACTTCCGCAGAATCCTCGTTATCAATCACCGGAGTCTTATTGCCGCCGGAGATGTTAACGGTGTTATTGCCGAGGAGACCGGTAACGTTACCTTCGGAATCGCGAACTTCGGAAGCATCAAAAATACCGCCCTTTATGTTGAGCGTGGAATCTGCAAAGAATCCTTTATCAGCCTTGAAGTGTCCGCCCAACTGGTTATAGACGGAGTTCTTCGCATCGAGCTCGCCAATATTGAGATTGCCCTTGTTAAGGTTAATCGTTCCCTCGTTGGACACAACCTTCTGAAGGTTGCTGTCTCCATCGGAAGTGAACTGACCGTCTGCGCCGATTTGCGTCAGAGCGATATCCGAGGTGTTTCCACCGGCATTGACAAATTCTCCGCCGTTAAGAACCAGCTGATCGGCCTTGACTGAACCGGCTGCTTGGTTAAAGAAGCGGTCGTTCTCAGCCAGAATAAGATTTCCGACCTCAACGTTGCCTGTATTTTCAGACTTGGCAGCCGCAAATTCGGTAGCTTTTACCGTTCCGGCATTGTTCAGTTCTTTTAATTGAACCTTTTCAGCCTCAATCGAGGCATCCTGTCGAACATCAGCCAGTGTCACATCCTTGGAGCCGACAGAACCGCCCTGAATCATGCCCTTCAATAACATGAGGTTTGAAAGCTCAAGGTGGCCTTCATTGGCAATGCCGACATCGGCGGCATCAGCCATTTCAATCTGAGTTGTCCCTGAGTCTTTGAACTGATCGGCTTGGGCAGAATTTTGTACCTGACCGCCGGTGATATTCAAACCGTTCAAGGCTAAGGAGCCATTGTTGCCAACCGTGCCGCCTGTGACATTGAGCGCATTGGTATTTTCCATTGTGCCGTTGTTGTTGAGTTCACCTGAAGCAACCGTGACACTCTGAGTTCCGTCAACTTTGAGGGTTCCGTCATTGGTAACAGTACCGTTAAGTTCGGAGGCTCCGTTAAGTCCGGCAATTGTCAGGACGGCATCCGCTGCATTAGTAACAAGAGATCCTGCTTCCGTCAGGAGCGAGTCCATTTTGGCAAGCGCATTATTAATGAAGCTGCCCGCAGTTGCATCCTGAACGGGTGTCGCGGCTTGAACGGTGAGTTTTGCAATGTCCACTTCGCCGCTGTTGGTCATATCACCGGCAACAGTTAGCTCATCCGTAACGGACAGTTTGCCCTGATTTTCCAGCGATCCACGAATGCCGTAAGTTCCCGAAGCACCGGCAAGAGCGTTACCGGAAACGGTCAGTTTTCCGGCTGTCAGTTCAGCACCTTGCTTATTAACAGAACCGTATTCGCGTAGAGTCAGCTCATTGAACTCTGCGGTACCGTTGTTTTCTAGGTATCCGCTAATATCCGCAGTGCCGATATCAAAAGTTCCGTGATTAACGAACGAGTTGTTGGTGTTTCGGGATGCGATATTCTGAGCCTTGAAAATGCCGTGGTTGCTCATAGCACTGCCGTCAACAGCCGTATAGCTGCCGACAATCAGCTGAGTGGCTGTGTCATCGGCATTGCCGATAACCAGTCCCTCTCGGTCATTACCGTAACCGGCAGAGCCGTTGTTCAGGACGTCAACGGTAAACTCGCCATTTTTGACAATCACTTGACCGCCGGCACCTCCGATTTTGTTATTGGCCGGGGAAATACCGATATTGAGTTCTGCAAGATGTCCCTTCGTTGCAGCGGCTGAACCGTAAGAGCCTAGCGTTAACTTAGAAGGAGTCAAGTTTCCGTTGTCGTTGCGGTTGCCTCCTACCCAAACAGCGCCGTCAGCTAATTCCACCGGAGCGAGATTGGGATTGGGCTGGGCCTGACCAACCAAAACGAAGTGGCTGCCACTATTAATATAGAGGCCGTCAGAAACGCCGGTTACGTTCATAAACCCCATTGACTGGTTTAAAACGTTCGGCGTACCGGAAGTCGGAACAACAACGGCTGCGCTGTCATTAACACCTACAACCAAAGAAGTTGCGCCCGGATTTGCAGCGCTTTCATTGGAAAGCGTTTCATTAGCAAACGTTGCGTAGGCTAGAGTTCCGGCGGCAGTGGCTTTAATGGAATTTGCGAGATCTACATTAAATCTCTCAGCAGCTTTGCCGTTAAATGCAACTTCAAGTTCTCCGCGGCGATCCGCAGGAACATCTCCGATTGCTACGAGCTTATTAACTGCGTCACCGGCAAGAGCAGCACTGTAGGAGGCGTCGTCAAACGCGACAGTACCCCATTGAAAAGCGATACCCTGTGCAACAGAACCGATAACGTTACCGATGCCCGTGACGATTTGAGGATTGCTGCTGACTTCAACTTTATCTTCAGGATTTACTGCATCTAGGTTAAGTGTTGAATAATCCAGATCGGCAAAGACCTGATCCAACGTTGTGGACAGACGGCCGCCTTGCAAGTTAGTGGTCTTGTGACCGTCCATTGCAATATGTTCGGTTCTCAGTGTTGCACCGCGATTGATATTCACGACAGAAGAACTGTCGAGTGTTCCGACCGTAAATGTTGCTGCATCATTGGAACCGGAGCCCGCGCCGAGATTGTAGGTATTGCCGGAACCGAGAACAGCGTGCTCAATCGTTCCGCCGGTAAGATCAACTGTTGAATTGCTGAACCAACCCGAAGCACTCGAAAGACTGCCTGCCGTCTGTACATATTTAATATTGTCAGCCTCAAGGCTTCCGGTTTTGATTTGTCCGGCATTCGTAAAGGTATCGTTGCCAAGACCGGCGCGTTTGAACACTATCAGACCGTCCCCAGTAATCGAGCCGGAGTTATTCAAAGTACCGCCGAAAGTAAACGTACCTGCATTTTTGATCGCGCCGGTATTCGTAATACCTAATCCGCTGCCGTCAACGAAAATGTCAGACACGCCGCCGAAAGCTTCGGCGCCTGAAGCATTGATAAATTCACCCGCAATCGAACCGGTTCCGTAATAAGCAATGCCGTTATTAGTCTTGCTACCGCCCTCAGAAACCGTCAAATTCTTCAATTGTTCGGTTGCCCTTGCAACAGCTCTGGCTACTTTTCTTAAGCGAAGAGGAGAAGTAGCGAAAGTTTGTTGCGCGTTGTCTCCATTAATAAAATAGCCGCCGTTATTAATAACTAACGAATCGGCAATCAATGTGCCATTGTTGGAAACAACACCGCCGCTTAGAACCGTGAGTTCCGAATCATCGCCGGTAAATTCTGCAACAGCGCCTGAAGCATTGGCGATCAAACCGGATACCTGTGTTTTACCCGTTGCTTTAAGAGTGTAAGTATTTCCGATGGTGCCAATGTTGCCGTCACCGCGGGAACCGATAGCTGTATTGAAAAGACGGATTTCGCCCGGATTTTCAAGAGTGCCGAATACGGTTGAATTATCCAGCGCTTCCATGTAACCGAAATTTCTGAGTGTGCCGTTGACGTTAACCGTATTGGCAATTAACCGAGCGCCTTGGCTGTTTTGCAAGGTTCCGTCGATATCTGCTGTTCCAACTAATTTGGCATTGGCATTATTAATAAATCTGCCGCCGAACTGAGTATTACCGCTGACAGTCAATTTTCCATTGTTGCGGACCTCTGCGCTGTTCCAGCCGTTTAAAGCTCCGAGGACGGTTTCGCCGTTATTTTCGAGAACAGCTTTGTCGGTGAATGTGCCGTTGTCACTGCGGAACGTAGAATTTTTATCTACCGTTGTTGTACCTCCCGAAGAGGTGTGATTCGTGACAAGATAATCGCCCGCAGCGATTCTCAATTCTCCGCCGTTGGAAAGATTGACTTCCGAGGCCTGACCCTGATAAAGAGAAGAGTCTTTAATACCGAGACTGCCCAGGATCAGTTTTGCTCCGCTGCCGACAGCAGATATAACTTTTTCAGCTAGAGTGAAACGATTTCCTGTTCCGTCGGACTTACCGCCGATCAGAGTAAGCTCTTTCCCGTCTTGAATTGTTGTTCCGGTCGCCTCATTGATACCGGTAAAACCGGTGTTGTTCCGAAGCCCGGAATTGCCGACAACAATTGCTCCGTTTTCGCCTTCAAGTTTGCGATCAACGAAAATAACATCGCGCAAGTGCTCTACATTGTCATAAAGCTCATTGGTTTTTGCGACGGTTAATTTATCATCATGTGAAACGCCCGCTATCGTGCCTTGGAACTCGAGGGTCGTTGCACTTCCAAACTGTTCTTTGAATGCCTTTGCCAAATCCGCAGCTTGGGTCTGAGTCAAATTGACGCCGGTCACGATGACTTTTCCGCCCGTTAAAGAAACATGACCAACGAGTGACTTGGAAAGTGTGCCGGGCAAATACTTCTGGAAGAAATCCGTCAAGCTAACCTTAACTTCCTGTGGAACGGAAGAGCCAAGGCTGACATAACGTAAGTTTTGCTGTCCTGCTTTGCCGAGAGAATCAAAAATATCAAAAGCATTATTCGTCTGAAGGGTTCCCGAAGAAGTCATGAATCCGCTCTGGATCTGGAACCCATTCTGGAAATTAATGTTGCCCGTGTTGTGCAGATTGCCGGCAATTGTGAAGCGGTTCGCTTCCGTCCAATTGCCGTTATTCGTCAGCGTTCCGGTGCTTGTAAGATTGCCTTGAGTATTGACGTTTCCAGTCAATGTTAATCTGGCAATGTTTTCAAGAGATCCGCCAAGATTTGAGTTGCCGATGGTTAAAGTACCGGAATTTTTAGTTGACCCTCCGGACTGGTTGAAATTAGTGATAGATAGAGTTCCAAAATTACTTAGAGAACCGTTCTCTTTATTGATGGTGCCAAAAGCATAAGAACCATTGGTTACCGAAACTTGTCCCGCTTTTTGTGTCAGGAGACCCGTTTGATTAAGCGAACCCCCGGCTAAAACGAAGGATCTTCCTATTGAAAAATTGCCTGCTCTCTGGCCGACGGTAATTGGTTGCTGTGTTACTAGAGAGCCGCTGTTCAAAACAAGTTCATCACGGATATAAATATTATTGGTGGAATTTTGGTTAAATGAACCTCCGTTAATGTTAAGACGGCCAATTTCTCCGGAAACATTCATGTTTTTAGATGCGAGATTGAAGTTTCCCCAATTGTTAAGAGTTCCGATGCTAAAACTGCCTGTACCTGAGGTATGGACATCCGTTCCCAGTCCGCTACCAGTTTTATGTCCGGTATTAAAGAACGAACCGTACAAATTCATTGTTCCGCTAACAACCAAGCGAGAAGTTAACGGGACATATTGATAGTTAACAGCTCTGGAGCCGAGGTAAAGCCAACCGGAAACATTTAGGTCTCTGGTTGTTAAAGAAGCATTGACATTACTCGCGCTTCCGTTTCCTACTTGACCGATAGAGACCCACGTTTCAGGGCCAAAAGTTGTTGTGCCGTTGACTACCAAATTGACGTTAGAGAAGTGTTCGTTGTCAGAAACACAGCCGATTAGCAAATCATCACGTGAATCTGTCGTGGTCGTTCTAAGGTTGTAATCAAAATTGCCATTGATCGTTGTATCTTCACTGATAAAGAAGATATGGTTGTACTTATTGGGCAACCGAGAGTCGGCGTCATGGACATTCCCGTTAATAACAACTGCGGCTTGTGAAGATCCAGATAGCAACAGACCAATGGAACCGATGAGTACGGTGGCTTTCCCCGTATTTTGCCTTGCAGCTGTTATCGCTTCGGAAACAGCGACAAAGCATCCTCGGGACTGGTTCCAAATCTTTTTAAAGATTTTGTTCATATGTTTTTTCTCCTAGGAAAAAGAAACTCAAACGTTTCCATCAGCACCGTCCGAAAACGACACTGGTGGAAACGTTCGAGGATTGGAGAAAAAACTGTTCTTTGAATGCCTTTGTCAAATCGGCGGCTTGGGTCTGAGTCAAATTGACGCCGGTCACGATCACTTTTCCGCCCGTAAACGACGCATGATCGGCCAAACTCTTGGCAACGGTTCCCGGCAAATACTTCAGGAAAAAGTCCGTGAGACTTGTTTTGGCTTCTTGCGGAACCGTTGAATTTAGAGCGACATAATGTAGATCCTGCTGACCGGTGGTACCCAAAGAGTCGAAAATATCCAAAGCGTTATTCGTTTGGATTGTCCCTGAAGAGGTCAGGCGTCCGTTTCCGAATTGGAAACCGTTCTGGAAATTCACGCTGCCGGTGTTGTTTAAATTTCCGGCAATCGTGACTCGGTTGGTTTCCGTCCAGTTGCCTCGGTTGTTCAGATTTCCGCTGTTGGTTAGATTTCCTCGGCTCGTGACATTACCGGTCAGTGTCAGCGTATCCGTATTATTCAGTGAACCGAAAAGATTGGCGTTTCCAATCGTCAGTTTGCCATTGTTGTTAGTAGATCCGTTGGATTGATTGAAATTAACAATGCTTAATACGGACTGATTGTTTAAAGTTCCGTTCGATTTATTTAGTGTTATAAAGTCGTAACTTCCGGCAGAAACGTTTACAGTTCCGCCTGCTTGGGTCAATAAGGTGCGGTTGCCTAAGACTCCACCGGCCAAAGTCAGTGTGTTTTCAACTGAAAAATTACCGTTTTTACCACCGACGTATAGAGAATCTTGATTGTTGAGAGTGCCACCCAAGAGTGCAATTGAATTGGCAACATAAGTTTGGACACTGCTGGCTTGTCTGAAGTTGCCTCCCCGAACAGTCAGGTATCCCACATTAGCCGCACCAGATTCAACGGAAGAAATATCAAAAACGCCCGAACTGTCTATGGCACCGGCATTTAATTGGAACTGGACATGGTGATAATCCGGTCGGTTATCTAAGGTTGCTCCTGAAGCGATGTTGATAGTCCCGCCAACATTCAAAGATGAGGTGACAACACCTCCGCTGTTCGAGTTGCCACTTCCAACTCGTAACAGGCCACTGTGAAGATTTAGGTTGCCTTGAACAGAGAGGGCACCGGAAAGACGGCTGGCGCCATCTCCTCTATGTGCAATTACAAAAAGGGGACAGTTGGAATCCAAGTTTCCATTGACTTGCAGGGACTGGTTTTCCATGTCTCTGTAATTTTTGGATGTCCAAGAGATATTTAGTTCCGCAACATTTGCTGTGGCATTGCCGTTGATGACGTAGCTATCGACTAAGGTGCGCTTCGTATCTTCTCGTAAATTACCTAACTCGATATTGCCATTGACAGTAGTAAGAGCATAGACATTACTCAAAGAGAGGAGACCGCTGAGAATGACAGCCGTTTTACCCGAATTTTGGCAAGCGCTAGTCATTGCTTCGGAAACGGCAACAAAGCATCCTCGGGACTGGTTCCAAATCTTTTTAAAGATTTTGTTCATGTGTTTTTTCTCCTAGGAAAGAAACTCAAACGTTTCCATCAGCACTGTCCTAAGACAGCACTGGCGGAAACCTTCGAGGAAAGACGAAAAAACTGTTCTTTGAATGCCTTTGTCAAATCGTCCGCTTGCGTCTGGGTGAGGTTCACGCCAGTAACGATCACTTTTCCGCCGGTGAACGAGGCATGATTAATTAGTTTCCGAGCAATTGAACCGGGGGCATACTTAGTGAAGAAATCATTCAAACTGGATTTAACTTCTTGCGGTAAAACCGAATTCAATCCAACATAATGAAGTTCTTGTTGAGCAGTCGTCCCTAATGAATCGAAGACGTTAAATGAGTTGTTGGTTTGGACAATTCCGCCGTTTACTGCCAAAACGCCGGAAGGCCCGAAAGACCACACCCCGTCATGTGTGTTGAGCGTTCCTGAAGTATTTAACTTATCCGTGAAATTAACTGCACCATAACTATTGATAGTCCCGTAGTTAGTGGTTTTGGCAATTGTTGCATTGCCGTTGAAGTTTGCTGTACCGTAATTGTTGAGATTCTTGTACCAGCCGCCGTTGACAGTTAAAGTTCCTCGGTTGTTGATGTTTCCGCCTTCAAAGTTCGATGTAGAAGCCCCGAGACCGGAAGCGATATTGACGACGATATCTCCCGAAACTTTGGAGGCATTAAATGAACCGCCGTTATAGTTATAGGTGCCGCTGCCTGTTAACTTAGAGGAAAAGTTTCCGCCGGTCTGCGTCACAGTTCCGTTGTTAATAAGGTTGCCGTTTCCGGCATTGACATTCCCGCCCTGCAAATTAAATGAACCGGTATTTATCCAATTACCATATGGATTGATAGTTCCTCCGGTCATGTAAGTATTGCTGCGGGTTTGGAGATTGTTGTGGACGTCAACGCGTGAATTTCCATTGATATGGAAGGGTCCGTCAAAAATCATCCCGGAGCCGTTGACAGAAAGAACGCTGTTGCCTTCTTGGACAAAGGTTGTGTTAGAGAAGCCTCTTCCGTTGATAGTTATGGACGAAGAGTCCTTCAACCGAAATTCTGTAAGGTTATTGCTTTTGTCAGTTCCGCCTCGGGTAAGATTGCCGATTTCATCGTAGTCACCGATATAAAGAGAGCCGGTGCTATTAACCAGAATTGAATTTGATCTGTCCCAAGTAAAATGCCCTAAATCTTCACTGTGCCATGAATGAAGTAACAGATTTCCGTTAACGGTAGTAACGGTGTTGTCCGGTCCGATGTTAAAAGCTGCTCTACCACGAACGGACCAAGAAACATTGGAACCCGCACCAACGGTGTAATTGCCGTGCAGATTTAATGAATAATCCTGTTCGGCATAGTCTAGGTTCTGTCCGGCTGTTGATTCCCCTGCATAAATATGCTTATAAATGGCGTATGAAGGCGTCGATGCAAGGGCTAGTGCTAGACCGACTGTGATAACTGCCGCTTTTCCAGTGTTCTGGCTTGCAGCTGTCATGGCTTCGGAAACAGCGACAAAGCACCCCCGTTTCCGATTCCATATTTTCTTGAAAATTTTGTTCATATCTCCTCCTCGGGTTGTGCTATTTATTTGGTCTGAGACGTCTGTGCCGGTTCTTTTTCAGCCGGCGTAAAAATGAGGGGGACGGCATCAAAAGCGACGATTTCTTTGATGCGAATCCAACTGTCGCCGCGAATTCCCCGGAACTGGAAAACTTTCTCTTGGGATTCGGGATCGGCCAAGACATCTTGCAAAGCGGTTATCTGCGAATCGACCTTTTGATGATCTTCGGGTTTAAGGTCAAGAACTAGATTTGTTCCGTTCTTGAGATGGATAGTCACACGTTGAAAGTGAATTGCTTCTGCCATTTTTTCCTCCTTAAGGAATGAAGTTGATTTAGGAAAGGGCTTGGGAAGGAAGCCCATTCCTAAAAAAACTGAGGAGGAAAAAGGGTGCAAAAAGCCGAACTGTCCTTAAAGAAGGAAAGTCCGAACCTTGAGATTTGTCTGTTGTTCATAACTCTAATTTCAAAAAATCTGGCGGGACTTTCTGTGCAGACTGTTATGAACCGAAAGATCAACTGTCACCGTTCTTTCAACGGGGCGGGACGATTAGAATAATTGGTGCCCGGAGGCTGCATTGTCCCGCCAAGGATGCAACCGCGCCTGTCAATCAGGCCGTCTGCTTCCGGGCATTAACTGTTACGCTGACCGCAATCGGCCTCCGACCTTCAAAAGAATCCAGTCCTGAAGTTCGGCTATGTTTTCAGAAGCCCTTTTTTGGGTTACTGCGCCTTTTTTGATATTTGCTTCATAAAGGTGAATCGACTTCGGCCCGGTAAGACCCACAACACGTTTGGATTCGATGACGCGGATGGAAACATTCGGGTATTCCACATTGTTGATTCTCATTTTTTATCTCCCGATTTATCTTTGCTTTTCAATGTTTCCAGATTCTCTTTCAGAAACTGTTCTGTTAGTTTCACAGTGCTCTCTGAGATCCCCTGTATTCGCTGATTGTTGACGATTGCCGGAAGGACCTTCATTGCTGCCATAGTCTGAGAACTTGGAATAAATATGAAGGCGGTGGTACAAGCTATGCCAAGAAGGGCTCCGAATAAAGCCATGGCTCCTGAGTAGATCTGGATGGCACAAATGATTAATAGAGCGGAGAGACATGCTAGAAAAATAAGACCAAGGGAGATCTTGTCCATCGCGCCGATCCAATAAATGTCAGAGGCAGTTATTTCAACCATGATGAACCTTTGATCTTTACCAATGCACCCTTGTCCAATTTTTGCCGTTGATGAATACATCAATGGCTCGTCTGGACTGATACTGCTGCCATTTCACCTGTTCATAGACGCGGACAGGGCGGTAGCAAACGGAAGAACTGCTGCTGTCTCCCGAGCTGTCATAACAGGTGTAACTCTCATAGGCAGTACCTTGATAGCCCTTAACGCAAGCCTTAGTGCCTCCCCAATGACCGGGAGAGTCCTCGGTTGCTTTGAACCAGTGTTCACCGCCCCAGTTGTAGCTGGCATTATTTTTTCTAAGCAGTTTGTTTTTCCGACGGTCAGTTTTGAACTGATTGTTGTCGTTGATGTTTCCTTCAACGATCCAGCCTTGAGGAGCATCTTCCATCCCTTGAAGGATGCAAGGATCAAATCCGTCAGAAAGCTGCTTTGCATAGTTGCCGTCTCCGGCCATCGGGCAGGATGGAAATTTGCATGGGTGACGCCAAGAAAGGCAGTCAAAGAGTTTGTCTATCGGAGGACGACATTCGCTAACCGCTCTCGGTCCGTTTGGATTGGCTAAGCAGAGCAGGACTTCGCATCCCCAACGGTCATTGCCGGTCATCAATTCGATTTTTGGCATACCCGGGATTTGAGAATAATCCGTCGTATCAGCCAACACTTTGAAACCCGCACCGGACAGCAGGGCGCTGACGGCTGCCAAGGCTAATAAAGTTTTGGGATTTGAGACTTTGATTTTCATTTTCAGTTTGCCATCAATTCTTTAAATTTCATCGAGAAAGCGCTTGCGCTGGCTAATCGCTCCGTCATCGCTTCAATGCTTAAGCCTTGCTGCTCTGCGGCTTTTTTTATCGTCCAAGCGTCGATTTCACACTCGTACCAAAATGTCCATCTACTGGACAATTGAATCGGTTTCGGAAACGTCGGGTCGTTTTTTACCAATTTGTATAACTGGGTTTTACCGCAGCCGAGCCGTTCACAGACCTGCTCAGGTCTTAGTTGATTGAGGCTTAAGTTACTCATAGAGCCTCCGATCAGGAATAAAAAGCAGCGCCGCTGAGAAATCAGTCCTGTTCCCGAAAAAAGAGAAGAGGTGCCTGCAAGGATCTATATACCCGAAGGAAAATGGCACCAAAGAATTCAGAAACTTTGAAAGCGCTGAAGACCTCTTTAGCGAATCTGACAAGCGGGGGTAGTGTGCTTGTCTCGATTTGCTTACCAAGAGTCCGAGGAAATTGGGCCTCCGAGGAAAAGAATAGAATTTAGTTGCCAAACTCAAATCGCTAATCAATTCCCGGAGGGAAGAAAGATGAAAAAGGGTATTTTCCAAAAAATTTTTATCTCTGCTGGATTGTTTTTTGTTCTTGCCTTGTCCCTTGTACCGATAGCTATCCTTTACGGCAACGAAGCTCAAAGGAACATGGTGTTGTTTCTTTGTTCGCTTGGTTCTTGTGCTGCCGGTTTCGCTGCTATTTATGTATCCGCGGAGAACAGTAAGAATCAACAGCAGCTTATTAAAGCTATTGTTGACGCAACCGAAGAGCTTCAGAAACTCAGAATTGCAATAACTGACAGTGGAATGACCACAAACACCAAAAAGTAGCCGGAAAACAGCAAAAGAAATGTTTCTGCATCCGTTGGAAACAAACTGGAAAGAAAGTCTCCTCGAAAAACCTTCGGCATTTTTGATTTCACTTTCAGGATGTAAACAAGGCAAATTAAGTCGAAGTGAGTGGTAATGATCACCCAACCATACGTTAAGTAATTCCACCAAAACTGAACGCTTTGGAATTCCTCCCAAGGATGAAGAAGTTTTTCCAACATTTAGAAGTTGATTTGATAAAAAACAGAAAATCGTTTTCATATCAGCCCCCGTAACTGTCCAGTCCCACAAAACCGCAGCAGCCGATAAGGACAAAAGCAATGCCGATAACCATTAGTCCGGGTGCGGTTAAAGACACTGAGTTTCTTTCGCTGTTTCGGAACAGGAATAAGGGTGCAATTGCCAGACAGCAAAGGCCGGAAAGAAGAAGGATGAAGAAGAATTTCTGCTCGGCCATCATCCCATCCTCACGAAATTGGTCTCCGGTGTACTGGGTAAAATTTGAGCTGTCAGACAAAAATCCAAACCCAATACCCGGAGGAAAAAGTGAAAATTACTTCTGCTGATAAATTTATGTGCTGGCTGGCAGTCAGCCTTTTCGCACTGATTTTTTGTTGGTACAAAGAACCCAAACTTACAGATTTCTTGTGTACTGCAATGTCTATGTTTTGCGCTTTGTTTTCGGCTCTTACTGTTGCAGAAGTGAGAGACACGAAGATTCAAATTGAACAAAAGAGCTTCGAACCGGATTCCAGCACTTTGAAAATAATAAAAGCAATCCCTAAAAGAAGAATTACCAGAAGAGAATATAGAAAAAACTCTTTGTCTGTCCATTCTCGGACCTTGCGCATAAAAGGCGGCCGGAGAAAAAAACACGAATAAACTGTCAGAGCACAGAAGAGAACTGCAACAATGATTTTCGGCGCGTAATCTTTTAACTCTAGGTAAAACTCGCATGAAATCATAATGATCTCTTCTATTTCCAATTAGAGACTTTCTGTCGGATGTCCTTGGCTGGCCCTTTCCATTTTTCAAAAAGGCAATATTCCTAATTTCCAACAGCACAGCTGCGAAATGAGAAAAAACAGGAGAAACCATTTGAGAAGCGAAAGGTCTTTGAAGAAACAAGCGTTCAGTACGCAGATAATCAGAAGAGCAAGCGTTAAAAAAAGAAGCAGGAAGGTAAACACACCTAACGGTGATTGAAGATTGGCTTCCATCTTTTCCCCTCAAATTTAAGCAGCCTGTGTTTGTCATTGCTTTTCCTTGTTCTTATTTTCAAAGTTCAAGCGGTTAATGCTTCTGCTCCGGGGGAGCTCAAATACTGCTTAATCTCTTTTTTTAATCTGCCGGTTTCAGCGTTACTTCTATCTAATTGAGCGAACTTCCAAGGGATATCCGGACGCAACTCTTCACAAGTTAGGTGTCCACGGGAAAGGTTGACCAATGTCAGGCAATTCTCGGGTGAAATTAAACGACGCCCGCAGATGTAAGAGTTAATCGTTGCCTTAGAAAGCCCCAGCTCGGTTGCTAAATACCGTCTAGGATCAGCAACCCCAGCTTCTTTTAGAAACGAACAATAGTCTTTCAAATTCATTGCTACACCTTTTTCTTGAACTCGCGACTAGCTAAGCGCGATCCCTGTTAATTTTTTCTTGCCTTAACTCGTAAATATTCCAAAGTTCATTCCACCGGAAGTTAGGCGCGAGTTCTTCACATGAAACGAGGTTGTTGGTGAATTTCTCTATTCTTGCGCAATGGTTTATAGGAATGGGCCGTCCATTTTTTAACCAGTCATAGACGTTCGCAGGAGTAATTCCTAAAAATTTGGCAAGGGCATACGGCGTCTTAGCTCCTTCAATTGAAAAATATTCATGTAGTTTCATATCGTCGGACAGTAGATCTATCAGCATATGTAATATTATACCATATCATATATCAGCTCAGTGAATCTCATATAAAAAACTTATCTCTGCTAATAAAGGAAGAAAGGAAAATATGGTGGAGAGAACATGGAAACGGTCACTGAAATAAGGCGCCAAAACCTTAATTTTTTAATAGAGCAATACAAAACAATAGCTAACCTTAATTTAGCTCTAGGCCGACCACGTCACGACTCTACCTTGAGTCAAATTCGGAATCAGGTAAAAATCAATAAGAGGCAGGGGCTTCGTTCTATGGGTATTGCTATGGCACGAAGTATTGAAGAAAAATTACATCTCCCCGTTGGCTGGATGGACAAGATTCACGAGGACAAACTCCCAATTCCGGCCAGACAGGAAGAGGATACGACCGACCCAATTCCGCTCTCAGAAATACAAAAAATAACATCAATTCCGGTATTTATTCAGCCTGAAAAAGATCTCTCCGGCAACTGTAATCCTAAACTTAAAGGGGAAATTCAATTGCCTAATATGATGATTGATCAATTTTCAGAAGGCGGAGAGCATAATCTTCAGGGCTATATTCCAACTGAAGCTGCAATGTTCAAAACTCTTCCGCTAGGCTCAATTGTTCTGGTTGACACGAACGTAAAAAAATATATTGGTGATGGTCTTTATTTCTTACGCATCAACGGTTTCTATAAATTTCGAAAAATTACCCAATTGATCAATGGAAACTATGAGATAGAAAGTGATGTAAAAAAAGAAATTGCAGAGGAGCTCAACTCAATCAATTTTATTGGAAAAGTTACCAATATCTGGTTAAATGTGAAGGTCTAGCCCTATAAGCATTGCCTTTCAATCACCTTTGAACCACCCTATTTATTCACCAAAATGTGCTAGGCGGGCCTTTTTGCAATCCTTAATTTGTTGATTTACTTTGGTTATATAAGGGTTAGCCTGTTGCGAAGAAGCTTTCTTGTTAACCTTGAGGTTAAGGAACTTATTAGCAATGGCCGTAAGTTGTAAAAGCTGACAATCCTCTCTTCTTAATTGAAAATTGTCAACAACGTTTGCCAGTTCTTCGAAAGATAGTTGTTTTGGGTCTGAGGGAAGTGCAGCTATGCAGTTAAAGGAAAAGCATAAAGAGGCAAGTAGCGAAATTTTCAAAATAGTGTTCATGAGAAGCTCCTTTAAAGATACAAAATAATTATATCAGCATTTGCAATATTAGCACATCTCATATAAACTAATCTCAATATTGATTTATTACAGTTTTTGTCCTTACAGCAAAAGGTTCTTATGTAGGGTCAAAAAGGTTCAACTTATATGAGACTCTATCAACTGACATTAGAAGACTTTACAAGGGAATTTTCATCGCTGCCAGATAAGTACAAGATTCTCTTATTTAAGTTACAAACCTCTTACTGTTTTAAAGAAGAACCATTAAACGAATTTGAGATAGCAGGCATTGCAAATGCTGAAATTCCATTGGACGAAAACTTACTACGTTTTTTAAATAACTACTTCGTTCAAACCAAAGAAGGGTTATGGAAGTCTCCTTCAGTGGACAGCCAGTCAGAACAATTAGAGAACTTAATCGAAAAAGAAGTTCAAAAACGAGTCGCCCGAGCTCTGGCCGGAATGAAAGGCGGCTTAACGAAAGCCCGAAACCGAAAAAACCAAAATTCTCCCGTTTTTGATGAAGAAATCTCTGTCAACGAAGTTCCGGAAGAGCAGCAAACAATTGGCGAAGAACCGGAAGAGATCAAGCAAACCTCTGGCAAACCTTTAGCAAACGGCTACCAAACTCCTAGCAAAACTGTAGCAAACGGCTGGCAAAGTTCTAACAAAGTTGTAGCAAACGTCAAGCAAACTTCTAGCAAACCTCTAGCAAACGGCTACCAAACTCCTAGCAAAACCGTAGCAAACAGCTGGCAAAATCCTAGCAAAGTTGTAGCAAACGCCAAGCAAACTGCTGGCAAAACCCTAGCAAACGAAAATTTTGCTACAACTGATAAAGCCCAATCCTTTGATTTTCAAGAAAAAATAGAAAATTTGCCCAATGCAGCCGAATTCGAGTCGGAAGCCGGTCCGTCCCTCGCGTGTGCGCACGTATGCGCGTCCGATAATCCGATTAATCCGATATCTGATAATTTTTTAATTAATAAAAATAATAAAAATAAATCGGAATCGGTATCGGAATCGGTTAAAGAAAAAACTGAAAATTTAAAAAATCAAAATTCGCGCGAAATCGAAAAATTCTCAGCCGGAAAAACTTGGGCACTTCAGGAAGCCCAAACGCTTCTGGTTGATTCCGGTCTTGACAAAAAGTTTCTCGAAGCATGGGTTTCACGCTCCGACCGAAATCAAACCCGCTTCAATGCGCTTCTTTCCGACGTTCTTCCTCGGTTCAACCGAGAGGCCTTTGACCAGCTGATCGCCAGATGCAAAGAGCAAAAACGCTCCGAAGGCGCCATGTTTGCAGGTTCTATCGCTTACGTGATCTCCTCGCTGGAACGAGAAAAAGTGACGGTTAAACGGAGAAAGAAAAAAATCGAGCGGGATTACACCGAGGGTTTGATTCAAAACCCTGACGGCTCATGGAGTCCTGATCCGGCCTATGTTCCGAGGAAGAAGAAATATTCGGATCGTGACTGGACAGAAGGCTTAATCAAGAATCCCGACGGCTCCTACAGCCTTGATCCGAATTACGAACGCTAACACCAACGATTACCAATCCAAGGAACGCCATGACATCCGATACCGATAACGTCCAAAAGACATTTAAAACCTGTCCGATTCACGATTTATCTTACGTGTATTCCATAACGGATGCAGCAGGAACACGCTATACAAACGGTTGTCCACTTTGCGAAGCAGAAAAACGCTGTCAGGCCGCGTTCGGACAAACGTTGATCCCGGCCAGATTCACCGATCAAACATTTGAAAAGTATGAGGTGACTAACGATGGTCAAAAAATTGCTGTAACACTCTGCCAAGAATTTGTGAAGCGGTTCGGGGATTACCGTAAAACGGGGCACGGACTGCTTCTGACCGGTCGCCCCGGAACCGGAAAAACCCATTTAGCTTGTTCACTGCTGAAAGAACTTATTCTCGGAAAGAAAGCAGGGCTCTACACATCGCTGGATCAAATCCTTACGGCTGTGAAGGCGACATGGAACTCACCGGACGATTCTCAGAAAAAGTACCTTAAGAAGCTAGCCGGATTGGACTGTTTGGTTATAGACGAAATCGGTACGAATCGCGAGATTTCTCCGAGAGAAAAAGATCTGTTTTTCACGATCATCAATGACCGTTACGAGCAATTAAAGCCGACGATCCTCATTTCAAATCTGTCTCTGCGCGGGGAGGACTCCCTAGAAGAGTTCATGGATGAACGCACGGCTGACCGGGTATTTGAAACAAATTCAATTATTGTTTTTAACTGGGAAAGCTTCAGGGGAAAGAAATGAGATCAGAGCGGCAGAAAAAAACTTTGGACCGGTTTATTTATGAATCAATGGGCGAGAAACAGTATTTGATTTCCTGTCTGGACGACGACCTATTTAAAAGAGCGCTCAAGGGCTTCCGAAAAGAATGCCCGGAAATAGATTCAAGAACGAATGGATTCCGAATGTGCCTAGAAGCGCTTCAAGCTTCCGAACTATTCACAGAAATTTCTTTTATCGACCTGCACGGAACGAAATTCCCGTTATTTCGCAAAAAACAGTAATCGAGACAGTGATGCCGAACAACCTCAGACAAAAAACAGCCGGAAGCCCCGAAGAGGGACTTCCTGCGTTAATCCTCAACGCAGCCGACGGTTATAAAAACCAACTGTCAGCGACCGCCGAGATAATCAACACTAGCAGCGCCAAAGGCACCGCAGCTTTAACTTTGAAGGTAAACCCTTCTCTGTTTACATGTGTTAATATCTCTACGGAGATTAGCGAGTTCTTCGACTGCATCGCTTCTACTCCAAGTTTTGACTTCGGCTCGACTGTTCGCACCAGTTGGGCCGTTGGCGTTTTACGGGCCCAAAATGAACAATCTGTGCGATTCTTAAAAGAACAGCACACCGCAAAAAAAATGCCGGAACAAAACCACCGTCCCGGCATCCAGCACTATTCCTTAATTAAGAATAATAGCGCTGCTGCTCCAATTACGGCCAAGGAAACAGAGCCTTCAAAGTTGACAACAAAGTCAGCTCTGACGGATAATTCCCTCAACACGATAAGGAGCAGAAATAGTCGTACTTGTTTACGTTTCACGACTAATCTCCTTGTTCAAGGGCTCGGCGCTTGTCCAAGGCGCATCGAGCCCTGTGTTTTTCTTCCCTTAAGAAAATTAGAAGATTTCATCTCAAAGGGGGCTTCTGCCTCCCTCTCGGAAAGCATTCTCTATAGAAAAACCAAGGCGCTTAATCCTACACGTTTTTCCTTTTCAAAGGAGGAGGAATCATGCGCCTAATTCAATCTCTAAATAAATCATGGAAAAAGATCGACTGGCATAAGGTTCTTTCGGGGCAGATTGAACCGCTGCCGGAACAATTTAAGGTCGTTCGTTTAGCTTACCGCCCCGAAGGAGCCGACAAAACCTATGAGACACGCGGGTATTGGACTGAGACATTTAGCAGTGATGTAACTTTTACCGTTGAGTATGAGGGCGGTTTGGTTCACCCGGTGACAACGGAAGTTGTGGCTTGGCGACCTCTAAATATAAAACCCTAGGAGAAAAACATGACAGCACCCTTTAATCCGGAAGAACTTTGCGATCAGACTTTGATCGGTTCAATTCGAATGCTGATGAAAGATGATTCAGTCTTTCCTGAAATCTTTTCAGCGGCCTTTGAGAATCGAAATGCCAATAATTTGGTATTCAGTATCCCTTCAGATTTAAGCATCACGGGCAAACAGATAGATGTGATTGCAGATAGAGCGCACCTTCTTAAAGAGTCACAGTACCGGCCTCACGAATGGAATGCATGGCCTGATGTCATACCGCCCAGACTGGATACTGAACCGGCCATTAACGGTGAAACCAGAGAGTGCGATTATTGGTTGGTCAAACTGAAAAACGGGTCATTCCGTACGGGAAAAATTACCAAAGATAAATACTGGGTTCGGTTTGAAAATCAAATTGCTGCGTACAGAGAGTTTTCACCGCGCCCGGCAGAAGCGGTATTAGAGAATCAAACCGAGCTCGATCCCGGCGGATGGAATGCATACCCGAAATTTAAACCCGACTCGGAAGAGGTTTATGAAGTCATGCTAAAAGGCGGCTTGCAAAGAAGCGCCGGGTGGAAAAAAGGAAATTGGACATTTTATTCTGAAGAAATCACGGCTTTTAAAAAGATCAAGGATTAACAAAAGGGGGTACCATGAAAACACTAGCTATCATCAATGAGAAGGGCGGCGTAGGCAAATCATTTATTGCCACTCAATTTGCGCTTTTCTGCCGTTTCAAACTCGGCAACCGGGTTCTTGTTGTGGATTTGGATCAGCAAAGAAATACAAGCGATATTTTGATTAACTCGGGTTTGTGCGTTCCGACCGAAACAACCGCCGGTTTAATCATGAAAAACGGCGGATTGGTGAAGGCTGAAGAGCCCTTCATGGTAATTCCCGGAGACGACAATCTTCTGGAATTGGAAAGCATGAGGGATGCAGCCGGAATCACACAAAATCTTTATTCGGCATTGGACGCCGTGAGCAACAAGTTTGATCTGTGCATTATTGATTGCTCTCCGAGCGCGGACGTCCGCCAGTTGATTGCATTAAGCCTCAGCACGCATTACCTGATTCCTTTCCAAGTCAAAGCCGAATCCATCAGCGGTGTCGAAAAAACCTTAGCGCGAGCAAAGGTAATTCAAGAAAACGTGAACAATTCCTTGGAATTTTTAGGACTGCTGATGAGCATGGTGAAGATGCAGGGCATCCAAAAGAAAAACTTTGAATGGGTCATTGAGCAAACCCAAAATCTGCTTCTGAAGAAATACGAACCCAAAACCGGAAAGTTTGAAGGTGTGTGCTGCATCTACGAAAGAAGCGAATACACAGCAGCACAGCAGTATTACCGTCCAGTATTTTTCAGTGAAAACGGTAAACCAAGACGCGAGGCGCTCGAACTGGCAAGAGTTTGGGTTTCAATATTTAAGCAGCTCGGATTAACGCCCCGGAAACCTATTCAAATTAGAAAATGCGAAGACAGTGACAAATTAACAGCAGTTGAGACTCAGCCTGTTGCCGAACCTTAATAAAGGAAAAGAAAATGGGATTAAATCTGAACTTAGGCAATATCAATAAAGCAGCCAAAGATTTTACGCACAGACGCTCAGAGGCATCTGATGAGACAATGCGGGATGTCGGGGTCGAAGTCATTAAAGCCGATCCCCGGCAGCCGCGTAAAGAGTTTGACGAGGAGGCTTTAAAGGAACTGGCAGAAAGCATTAAGGCGCACGGCCTTATCCAGCCGATTGTTTTGCGCCCGTCACCGGACAAAGAAGACGAGTATTACATCATTGCCGGAGAGAGACGCTTCCGCGCTGTAAAGCTGAACGGTGATAAAACAATTCGAGCAATTGTCAAAAAGACGCTTAAACCGGAAGAAATCGGTTATGTCCAAATGGCCGAGAACATTAAAAGAGCCAATCTGACTGTGGTCGAAATCGCAGAGTTTATATGCCGACAGTTGGAGGCCGGTGATAAACAAGCTGAAGTAGTCGAAAAATTGGGTTTGAATAAGGCTATCGTTTCTCAATATGCCGTATGGCCGGAATTGCCGGAATGCATTAAAGAAGCGTTAACCTCAAAAAAAATCGGTAGTATTCAGTCTGCTTATGCCCTTTTTAAAACTTGGCAGGAATATCCCGAGGAGACAGCGAAATTTGTAGCCGAAAACGAAAAAATCAGTCAAGCTGAAGCCCGAAAGTTTGAACCAAAAAGTTTGTACGTACAAACATTTCAAGACCAAGAAGATATATCTCAGCCTTCAGACCAAGTGTCGGATGAACCTGTTTTAGATACTTCAGTCTCCCCAGCAACGAAAGATATAGTTGCCTCTGAAGAGTCAGAGAATAAGCCGGAAGAATGCGGTTCAATCGACAACTATGAGGAAAAGACCACATCCGACGAAGAAGAACATTCTGAGAAATCTGAAGAGCTTGAAACCGCTACGGATGACTTTTTGCAGGTGCAATCTGAAGAATCTACTTATAAAAAACCCATGATCCTTTGCCTGATTGAAGGCAGAGAATGCGAACTGCTTTATAAAAAAAGAACGTTGGACGGGTTCGTCGTTGTGAAATATGAGGACGGTACGGAAGAAGAAGTTCCGGCTGAAGATGTGATGTTGAATCGAATCATAGAAGCTTGATAAAAAGGGGCATAGTTCTCCTAAGTCTTGGTATGAATAAAGATAAAACATCAATGAGTGTATGGCTGACGCAGGAAGAAAAAGCGGTCTGGAAGCAACTTGCCCGGCTGAACAATATGAATCTTTCTGCTTACACCCACTTCGTCATAAAAGAAGTCATAAAGGAATCTCTTAACTTGCCGGAGTTAAAAGTATCGCTTGATGTTGACAGAGAAAGCAGCGAAGAAGATAAGTTCCCAATCAAGCTCCGAATGACAAAAAGCGAGCTGGAAGCTATCAGGAAATTAGCGGCAGTCCGAGGACAAACCCGTCAGGCATTAATCGTATCTGCTGTCAGAGAATTGCTTTTGAATAAATCCCAAATTGATCCGAAAGAGTATCGGTTGATATCGGACTCCACTCTTTCACTGAATCGGATCGGCGTGAACTTGAACCAGATCGCCAGAGTTTTGAATGAACAGAATAAATCGGGACAATTAAATCCGTCAGACATTGCTGGGATACCGGCGGTCTTGAAACAGCTGAATCAAAAAATAGATCTGCATATCAAAGAGATTGATGAATTTCTTTCGCAGCACAAAGATAGATTAAAAATAAGATCAGCGGTAAAGAAAACGGAGAAGGAAAATGAATGAGTCAGTCAAGAAGTGGCTTGAAGAAAAGCGGGCCGAACTTGCCGGGCGCCGAGATGTCGCTATTTTCATAGAAGCCAAGGACGTTTTGGACGCTATAGAGCAGCTGAGCAAACCTCGTTTATTTTCCGACTCTCGTTTGGTAGAGAGTCTGCGCTGGCAGTATTCAGAATGCGAAACCCGAAAGCAATTTTTGAGGAAAGTGCTCACCGAACAATTCAAATTTGTCGGGCCGAATGCGAATTGCCCGGAGCCGCAAAATACGGACTCTCAAGTTGAAAGAAGAAGAGCCCGAGAAACAAGATAAAATTAGCCCCAAAACCCGAGATATTACTAACTAGTAGTTCAATCTATAAATACGTTATCAATTAAGTAAATGCGGACTCGATGTCTTCAAGCTTCCATTTCCAGCGGTAGATCACCGGTTCCGCATTCACTTGCATGATCCAACGGTTAATGTGATTGACAAGCTCT
>OLGD01000602.1_pt1 | contig 68501 bp, 48 predicted proteins | sample 1605311 | NCBI WGS metagenome assembly OLGD01 (sample SAMEA3888917, study PRJEB22519) | human gut metagenome | biome: human gut; feature: human-associated habitat; material: faeces | place: Denmark | collected 2010
AATCTTTCAGCTCCCACGGATTTTCTGCTTGCTTTTCCATTTTCTCCGTTGTATAATACTTCTCATCGAACCAGTTTCAGGAAAACTTTAGAAGAGAAAAGTCTTCGATTCATTTTTTGATATTCTCTTACCTCTTTGCTGTTCAAGCGTTTGCTATATACTATCCAATATAGCCCCGGATGGATAAAATGTCAAAAAAGGATGGTTGAGCTGTCGGATTTCCGCTGAAAAATCATGGTTTGGAAGGGAATCAAAAAAAAATCCCCACCGGGGCTTTCCGGAGGAGAGGTTGTGCGGTTTTATTTGGAATTAAGTTTTGTCTTAATGCAATGGAGATGAAAAAGGAGGGGCGTCATCAGACACTCCTCCCTCGCTGGAAACGGCGATTTCGACTCAGTAGCGGTAGCTCTCCGGTTTGTAGGGGCCTTCCACCGGAACGCCGATGTAGTCGGCCTGCTCCTGCGTGAGCGTGGTGAGCTTCGCTCCCAGTTTGGCCAGATGAAGGCGCGCCACCTCTTCGTCGAGTTTCTTGGCGATCAGATAGACGCCGACTTTCCGGTCCGGATTGCGGGCGATGTCGATCTGGGCGAGCGTCTGGTTGGTGAAGCTGCTCGACATCACGAAGGACGGATGCCCCGTCGCACAGCCAAGGTTGACCAACCGCCCTTCAGCCAGCAGATAGATCGAATGGCCGTCGGGGAAGGTAAATCGGCTCACCGGGCAGGAGCTCCCCTTGATCTCCAGTTTGCGGATTCCGGGATACTGCTCCAGCTCTGCGACCTCGATCTCATCGTCGAAGTGGCCGATGTTGCAGACGATCGCCTGATCCTTCATCTTCGCCATGTGTTCGGCGGTGATGATCCGGCAGTTGCCGGTAGTGGTGACGTAGAGGTCCGCCTCGGGCAGGGCGTCTTCGACCGTGCATACCCGGAAACCCGCCATGCACGCCTGCAGCGCGCAGATCGGATCGACTTCGCTGACCAGCACCCGCGCCCGCTCGTTGCGCAGCGCCTCCGCGCATCCTTTGCCGACGTCGCCGTAGCCGCAGACCATCACCGTCTTGCCGGAGAGCAGCACATCCAGCGCGCGCTTGATTCCGTCGGTCAGGCTGTGGCGGCAGCCGTAGATGTTGTCGAATTTGCTCTTGGTGACCGAATCGTTGACGTTGACCGCCTGAAAAAGCAGTTCGCCGCGGCTCTCCATCTGGATCAGCCGGTGCACTCCTGTCGTGGTCTCCTCGGAGACGCCGCGCACCGCCGCCGCCACCTTGTGCCAGTGTTGCGGATCCTCTGCCAGCACCCGCCGGAGCAATGCATTGATGATCTGCAGCTCCTGTACGTCGGTCGGCACATCCAGAATCGAAGGATCGTTCTCCGCCGCCACGCCACGGTGGATCAGCAGCGTCGCGTCGCCGCCGTCGTCGACGATCTGATCCGGGCCGGAGTTGTCCGGCCAGGTCATCGCCCGGTAGGTGCACTCCCAGTACTCTTCGAGGCTCTCGCCTTTCCACGCGAAGACCGGCACGCCGCCGGCGGCGATCGCCGCCGCCGCGTGATCCTGCGTCGAGAAGATGTTGCAACTGGCCCAGCGCACATCCGCGCCGAGCGCCTTCAACGTCTCGATCAGCACCGCCGTCTGGATGGTCATGTGCAGACTGCCCATGATCTTCACCCCCTTGAGCGGCTGCTCCGGGCCGTACTTGGCGCGGGTCGCCATCAGCCCCGGCATCTCCTGCTCGGCGATTTCTATCTCCTTGCGGCCGAAATCGGCCAGATTGATGTCCCTGATCTGATATTCCATTGGAAATTCACTCCCGGTTATTTGACGATTTTTCCCTTGATATCACTCCACACCGGCTCCGGCAGTTCGGAACCCACCACCTTGACCACCTCCGACGAGACGAGCGACCCGTACCAGGCCGCTTCCGCGAGCGGCCGCTCCCGGAGCACCCCGTAAAGAAAGCCCGCCGCCCAGAGGTCGCCCGCAGCCGTCGTATCCACCGGTTCGGCCACCAGCAGCGCCGGTACCTTCGCAGTTTCGTTCCCACGCCGGATCAGCGAACCGCGCCGCCCGAGTTTGATCGCGGCAATGTCGCACCATGAAGCAAGCCGGTCGAGCTGCTCCTCCGTGGTCAGCCCGTCGAAGAGCGCAGAAGCCTCTTCCTCATTGGCGAGCACGATATCCACATAGTTGCGCAGAATATCCGGCAGATCCTCGCGGAAGTCGCGGACCACTTCGAAGCTCGCCAGATCCAGTCCGATCCGGCAGCCCGCCGCTTTCGCGCGCCGCATCACCGTCGGGAGCACCGCCGAATAGAGCATGTAGCCTTCGATGTACACCCAGTCATAGGCGGAGAAATCGACCTTCTCCGCTTCGTCGATCCGAAGCAGCAGCGATGCCGCGAGGCTGGAGCGCATCGTGCGCTCCGCGTCGGGGGTGATGAGCGAGAGGCAGGTCCCGGTCGGCGCTTCGCCGGTGGTGACGAACTCCGCGTCGGAGCCGCCCAGCTCCCGGAATCGCGCCCGGTAGAAGTCTCCGTTGGCATCATCCCCGAGCTTGCCGAACATCGCGACGTCGAGTCCGAGACGGGCCAGCGCAAACACCGTGTTCCCCGCCGAACCGCCCGGCACCCGCTGCGGATTGCCCGGGAGACGCGCCAGCACCGACTGCTGGAAGTCGGCGTCCACCATCAGCATCCCGCCCTTTTCGCCCGGAATCGTCGCGAGAAACGCATCGTCCACCCGGACCAGAATATCGAGGAGCGGTGAACCGACACCCAGCAGTGCCGGACCCGGTGTGCCGTGTGCCATCTTCACTTCCGCGGGAATTTTTCAGCGGCGGCCTTCAGCTCCGCCACCCGGTCGATCTTTTCCCACGGGAACTGCGCCCGGCCGAAGTGACCGTAGGCGGCGGTATCCTGATAGCACCAGCCCTGGCCCGGATGCTTGAGTCCGAGCTGGCGCACGATCTCCGCCGGCTTCAGCGAAAACACCTCGCGGATCACCTTTTCCAGATCGCCGTCGTCGGCCAGCACTCCGGTGCCGTAGGTGTCGACGTTGATGCTCAGCGGTTCGGCGACGCCGATCGCATAGGCAACCTGCACTTCACACTTGTCGGCCAGGCCCGCCGCGACGATGTTCTTGGCGATGTAACGGCACATGTAGGCCGCGGAACGGTCAACCTTCGACGGATCCTTGCCGGAGAAGGCGCCGCCGCCGTGGCTGCCGACGCCGCCGTAGGTGTCGACGATGATCTTGCGTCCGGTCAGACCGGTGTCCCCGTGGGGACCGCCCACCTCGAACCGGCCGGTCGGATTGACGTAATAGCGGATTTCTCCGCCGAGCAGTTCTGCGGGGATCACCCGTTTGACCACGTCACGCACCAGCGCTTCGAGCCATTCCGCAGGCATGTCCGGTGTGTGCTGATGGGAGACCACGATCGTCTCCACCGCCTTTGGCCTGCCGCCGACATAACGGATCGACACCTGGCTTTTGGAATCCGGCCGCAGATAGCGGTATTTCACCGGATCGCTCTTGCGGAGGCGTGCCAGCTCCTCGACGATTTTGTGGGCGTAGTAGATGGTGGCCGGCATCATGTCCGGAGTTTCATTGCTGGCGTAGCCGAACATCATGCCCTGGTCGCCGGCCCCCTGTTCGGTGAAGCGGCCCATCCCCTCGGTCACGCCCTGCGAGATGTCCGGGGACTGCCGGTGGATGCAGATCATCACCTTCGCGTCGTCGGCGCAGAACCCCACCGCGGGGTCGTTATAGCCGATTTTCCGGATCGCATTCAGCGCGACATCCTGCCAGTTCACCTTGGCACGGGTGGTGATTTCCCCCGAGATCACCACCAGGTTGGTGGTGGTCAGCGTTTCACAGGCCACACGACTCTCCGGATCCTGCGCCAGACAGGCGTCGAGGATCGCGTCGGAAATCTGGTCGCACACCTTATCCGGATGCCCTTCGGAAACCGATTCCGAAGTGAACACGTGCTCTGCACGAATCTTGCTCATCTTTCTTTTCTCCTGTTCGGAATGAATATTGAAATCGTTATTTCTATACGGAAAACGCCCGGCGGCAACCAATCTGTGCCGTCGAGCGAAGTTTTCTGCGGTTATCGCAAGCGTTGGATCATGATCTTTCCGGTCAGCGACGGGGAATCCGCATCGGAACCGGAACGCCGCGGCGATTCTGCCGCCAGACGTTCTCGCCCGATCCCTGGACCGCGGGCTTGTCTTCGCCGTAGCTGATCGTCTTCATGCGCTCGTCGGGCACGCCCTTTCCGGCCAGATAGGCGCGGATCGCATTCGCCCGGCGTTCTCCCAGCGCACGGTTGTACTCTTCGGTGCCGCGCTGGTCGCAGTGCCCTTCGATCAGCAGCCCGAGGGTCGGCTTGTCCGCCATGTAGGCGGCGATCCGGTCGAGGTTGGCCGTTTCGGAGGGGACCAGCAGATCCGAGTCATAGGCGAAGTAGATGATCGGCATGTTGAGGCGGTTCCCCGAGGGGTCGGCCAGAACCCAGCCCTGATCGTCGGCGCCGCCGACGTTGCTGGTCGAATCCACCCACTCTCCCACACCGGAACCGGAACCCGGGGCAAACTGCCCGCCCGCGCCGGCGCCGAGGCCGGTCGCATTGTAACCCGGATCGTCGATCGCCTCCGGAACCGGGGTGAGGTCTTCCGGCGGAACCTCATTGCTGAACAAACTGCAACCCGCACCGACGAATCCAAGCACCGCCGCCGTCAGGGCGCAACTCATGAAATGTTTCAACTCCATGGCAAATCCTCCTTCTCTGTAGGAATCCAGATGAAATCGTTATTTTTATGTTCTGGTGTTTGATTTAAGATAAGCGACAATTGTGAAAAATGCAATCAGAAAGGAGGTAAAAGACGATTTTTTTTCAGGAATCTCCTTTTCCCTGCTTCTTCCGGTGGAAAAAACCTTGATATTGGCGGAGAGATGCGCTATATTTTCCTTATCATAATTTTCTTCAACCAACTTATTTTTGCAGGAGATCGATCGAATCATGAACATCGACTGGGAAAATCTTGGATTCAAATTCATGCCGACCCGGAGCAACATCCGTTTCCATTACGAAAACGGCAGCTGGGATGAAGGACGGCTCTGCTCCGACTACAACATCACCGTGTCGGTCGCCGCGAACGTTTTCCACTACGGGCAGGCGATCTTCGAAGGCGGCAAGGCGTTCCGCTGCCGCGACGGAAAGGTCCGTATCTTCCGCCCCGAGGAGAACGGCAGGCGGCTCAACAGTTCGGCCCGCCATCTGCTGATGCCGGAATTCCCGGTCGAAAAGTTCGTCGAGGCGGTCAAGACCGTCGTGCGTGACAATGTCGATTACATCCCTCCCTACGGCACCGGCGGCGCGCTCTACATCCGGCCGGTGATGTTCGGCACCACGCCGCAGATCGGCGTCGGCTCCAGTCTCGCGTACGAGCTGATCATCATGGTCGTTCCGGTCGGCGCCTATTACAAGGGCGGCATCAAGCCGGTCGACGCGATGATCTCCCGCGACTATGACCGTGCCGCACCGCACGGAACCGGCCATATCAAAGCGGCAGGGAATTATGCCGCCAGCCTGATTTCGAGCAAGCAGGCCAAGGATCGCCACTGCGCGGTGGCGCTCTTTCTCGATCCGGCGACCCATACCTACGTCGACGAATTCGGCACCAGCAACTTTCTGGCGATCACTCGGGACGGCCGCTATGTGACCTCCCTTTCGGATTCGATTCTGCCCTCGATCACCAACAATTCGCTGATGACCATCGCCGCCGATCTCGGCATGCCCACCGAGCGCCGCCGTATTGCTGCCGCGGAACTGCCCGACTTCGCCGAAGTGGCCGCCTGCGGTACGGCGGTGGTGCTCACGCCGGTCGGTCGCATTCTCGACGGCGACAAGGTGATCGATTACCATCTCACCGAGATCGGTCCGGTGCTGCACAAACTTTACAACGAAATGACCGGCATTCAGCATGGTGACCGGCCCGACCGCCACAACTGGCTGACGGAGATCTAGTTCAAATGCGTATCTTTCGACAGGCGGAGGAGCTCCAGCGTTTTGCGCTTGAAACCCGCCGCGCGGGGAAGCGCATCGCGCTGGTTCCCACGATGGGGTTTCTCCATGCCGGCCATGCGTCGCTGATTGATATCGCCCGCGGCCGCGCTGATGTGGTGATCGTTTCCATTTTTGTGAATCCGACCCAGTTCGGGCCGGGTGAGGATCTCGACAAGTATCCGCGCGACTTCGAGCATGACCGGCTTGTCTGCGCCGAGCATGGCGCGGACGTTATCTTCGCTCCGGAACCGGGGGCGATGTACGCACCGGACGCTTCGACCTGGGTGGAGGAGACGATGCTCTCCCGGCCGCTCTGCGGAGCCCGTCGTCCCGGCCATTTCCGGGGGGTGACCACGGTCGTGACGAAGCTCTTCCATCTCGCACTGCCGGATGTCGCGGTGTTCGGGCGCAAGGATGCCCAGCAGCTGCTCGTCATCAAACGGATGGTGCGCGACCTCAACTTCCCGATCGAAATCGTCGCCGCGCCGCTGGTGCGTGGAGCGGACGGGCTGGCTCTTTCGTCGCGCAACCGCTATCTTTCGGATGAGGAGCATCAGCAGGCGCTGGTGCTTTCCCGCGCACTCCGTGCCGCGAAACCGGCGCTGGAGGAGGCGGGGCTGGAGGGCGCTCCGGCGGTTGTCTCCGCTGTCCGTCATGAGATCGAGGCCGCCGGAGGCCGGGTGGATTACGTCGAGCTGCTCGACGTCGAAACGCTGGAGAACCCCACTGCGGAGACGAAGGAGGCTCTGTTCGCCCTCGCCGCCTATTTCGGTTCGACGCGACTGATCGACAATGAACTCATTCAGGTGAAGAAATGAAGAAAATCCGGTTTGATTCCCCCGATTTTGAGAAGGACCTGCAGGCGCTCTATGAACGGCCCTCCTTTCCTCCTGAGGTCGGGAAACAGGCCGCTGCCATCATCGAGGAGGTCCGGGCCGACGGAGATGCCGCACTGATCCGTTTTGCGGAGAAATTCGACCACGTGACCCTCTCTCCGGACCGGTTCCGGGTCGGAGATGAGGAGATCGAGGCTGCGAAGAAGGCGCTCACTCCGGCGCAGAAACGGGCGATCCGTACCGCGCTTGCCCAGGTGCGCGCCTTTGCGAAGCGAACCATGCCCCGCAACTGGCAGGCGGAGGTTCGCCCCGGTGTCACGCTCGGGGAGAAATTCGAACCGCTCGACCGGGTCGGCGTCTACATTCCGGGCGGCACCGCGCCGCTGGTCTCCACCGTCATCCACACCGCCGGAATCGCTTCGGCCGCCGGAGTGAAGGAGATCGTCGCCGTCACTCCGGCCCGGAAGGACGGCAGTGTGCATCCGGCGGTCCTCTACGCGATGAAGCTCGCCGGAGTGACCGAGATCTACCGGCTCGGCGGCGTCTACGGCGTCGCCGCGCTCGCCTGCGGCACGCAGAGTGTCCGCAAGGTCGAGAAGATCGTCGGTCCCGGCAACGCCTACGTCACCGCCGCCAAGCGGTTGCTTTACGGTGAGGTCGCCATCGATATGGTCGCCGGTCCTTCGGAGATTCTGGTGATTGCCGACGAAACTGCCGATCCCGCCTTCATTGCCGCCGACCTGCTCAGTCAGGCCGAACATGGCAGCGGATTGGAGCAGGCGGTGCTGGTGACGGTTTCCGAGCCGCTGCTGGAACAGGTCGAAGCGGAGTTCCTCCGCCAGAAGGCTTCGCTGCCGCGGCTGGCTACCGTCGATCGGGTGATGGAGCATGGCCTGTTCCTGATCCTTGCCCCCGACCTGGCGCGCGCGGCCGAAATTGCCGGTCGGTATGCTCCGGAGCACCTGGAAATTCAGACCGCCAGACCGGAGCGTCTGGCGAAACGGATCACCGCCGCCGGGGCGATCTTCCTCGGTCCGTGGACGCCGGAACCGGTTGGGGATTTCTGCGCCGGCCCTTCCCATGTGCTGCCGACCGCGTCGAGCGCGCGTTACTTCAACGGACTGGAGACGCCTGGATTCTTCCGCCGCTCCAGTATCGTCCGTTATTCGGAAAGTGCTCTGCGGCGGGAAGTTTCCGTCATCGAAGCGTTTGCCGAAATGGAAGGTCTGGCCGCCCACGGCCGTTCCGGCACCATCCGGGTCAGGCGTTTCTGAACTTTGCATTCTCCCGGGAGGCTTTCCGCCTCCCTTTTTTCATGCCCAAAAAAGGCGGCCCGAAATCCGGGCCGCCTTTTTCGTCATTCTGTAACAGGTGCCGCTTATTCCGCCGGCACGAAGAGTACCGTGCCTTTCTTGAGCATGCCGTCGCGGGGCAGGTCGGCATTGAGCTGCTTGAGCGCCTCCACGGTCGTACTGTGCTGCTTGGCGAACTCATCAAGGGTGACGCCATCGCGGTCGACCTCAAACGGCATGGAGTTGCCGCTGATCACTTCGGTCTTGACTTCGACCGGAGCAGGTGCCGGGGCCGCCGTTTCGGTCACCGTCGCCGGAACTTCATTCGCGGGCGCCGGAGTCGCCGTTTCCGTTACGGCCGCGGAAGCCGCCCCCTTGAGCAGGTTGTCCATTTCGCGGGAAGCCGGAGTGGTTTCAACAGCGGCAGAGGCCGGCGCCGCCGTCACTGCGCCCTTGCCGGGCACCACCAGCTTCTGACCGATCTGGAGGCGGCGCACCTGAGCGTCGGAAAGGTTGTTCGCCTTCTGGAGGTCGGCGGTCTTCACCTTGAGCCGCCGGGCGATTCCACCGAGGGTGTCACCGGCCTTCACCGTGTAGGTGCCGTCTGCCGCAACCGCTGCAGCACTGGAGCTTCGGACCGTTTTGCCGTTGCGCCGTGCGCTGTTTTTGCGGACCGGACGGGTTGAGGTCGGAATCACCAGTTTCTGGCCGATCCGGAGCCGCCGTGCGCTCTTGAGATCCATATTGTTTGCCTTGAGCATCGCCGAGAGGCTGACGCCGTGCGCGTTGGCGATTTTGCCGAGGGTGTCGCCGGCCTTCACCGTATAGGTGCCGCTTCCGGCGGCGGCAACCGAACCGACGCCGCCGGACGAGGTCACGCCGGTCATCGGCTGAAACGTTTCCACCGGCGCCGCCGTCGCAGGCTGCGCAGCGGGGGCGGCGGTTTCCGTGACCATCGGCGTCATCGGAGCCGGGGCGGCGGTTTCCATCGGGACGGGGGTATCGGCCGGAGCCGGCACATATCCGCGTTCATCCATCACGACATTGGTACATCCGCCGGTGGCGAACAGGCCGCTGAAGACCGCAATATGAAGCGCCGCGACACCCACCAGAATCATAAACATATTTTTCTTCACGTCAACTCCCTCCCGGAATCGGTTTTACGAACAGGATCAGATCAAACTGAAAACGATACCTTACCTATAATATAAGAACATCCTTCGCAAATGCAAAGGACATTTGATCGAAAAAAACAAAATAATTCAATTTCCCTTTGTTCCGCCGGAGCCGCTCTTCGCCGGCGGATCGTAGCGGAAGACCGTTTCCCCTTCCTTGACCAGGCCGAATTTCTCGCGGGCAACCTTCTCCACCGCTTCGGGGGAACGGCCGAGCGCGGTGACCTCCGCGGAGAGTTCGGTCCTCTCCTCCTTCCTGTCATTGAGCCGTGCGTTGGCTTCGGCCAGCTCCTGCTGTTTCTTCTGGTAGTCGCGGTACACCGGCAGCAGCAGCACCGCCGCCGCCGCGAGCACCAGAATCAGCACGAAAAACAGAAGATAGGTCGATACGGTACTTTTTTTTCTGCCGTGGTCCGCCATGGCCCGCCTCCCGGAATCAACTTTCCGCCTTGAGGGTCAGCAGAAATTCAATGTTGCTTCTGACCTTTTTCAACCGCCCGAGCAGCAGCTCCATCGCCTCGGCGGGCGGCACGCCGTTGATCGCCTTGCGCAGAATCCACACTTTGCTGAGTTCATCCGGATGCAGGAGCAGCTCCTCTTTGCGGGTACCGGATTTCTCCACGTTGATCGCCGGGTAGATGCGGCGGTCGGAGACGTTCCGGTCGAGGTGCAGCTCCATGTTGCCGGTGCCTTTGAACTCTTCGAAGATCACGTCATCCATCCGGCTGCCGGTTTCGATGAGGGCGGTGGCGATGATGGTCAGGCTGCCGTGGCCCTCGATGTTGCGCGCCGCGCCGAAGAACCGTTTGGGCTTGTGCAGCGCGGTGGCGTCCACGCCCCCGGTGAGAATCTTGCCGCTGTGGGGCTGAAGGGTGTTGTAGGCACGGGCGAGGCGGGTGATGCTGTCGAGCAGGATCACCACATCCTGCTTGTATTCGACCATGCGCTTGGCTTTTTCGATCACCATTTCCGCGACCTGGACATGGCGTTCCGGCGGTTCGTCGAAGGTGGAGCTGACCACCTCGGCATCGACGCTGCGCTTCATGTCGGTCACCTCCTCCGGACGCTCGTCGATCAGCAGGATGATCAGCTTGACCTCCGGATTGTTTGCCCGGATGCTGTTGGCGATCTTCTGCAGCAGAACGGTCTTGCCGGTACGGGGCGGCGCGACGATCAGGCCGCGCTGGCCCTTGCCGATCGGCGTGACCAGATCGACGATCCGGGTCGAATAGTCGGCGGGGTCGCGCTCGAGCACCAGCCGCTGGGTCGGGAAGTAGGGCGTCAGGCTGTTGAAGGGAATGATCTCCTTCTTGCGTTCGGGAGAGTCGTTGTTGATGCTTTCGACCTTGAGCATGGCGAAGAATCGCTCCTTCTCACGCGGAGTCCGGATCTGCCCGGCGACGAAATCGCCGGTTTTAAGTGCGAACCGCTTGATCTGAGAAGGACTCAAATAGATGTCCTCCGGGCAGGGCAGATAGCTGTAGCTCGGCGAACGGAGGAAGCCGAAACCGTCCGGCAGCACTTCCAGATAGCCGGAGCCGTACATCTGGCCGGACTTCTCGGCGTTGGCACGCAGAATTTCGAAGATCAGCGTGGATTTCTCCAGCGCGCCGATCCCCTCAATGCCGAGTTCCGCCCCCATCACTGCCAGTTCCGGCATCGACTTCTCCTGGAGTTCGGAGATGTTGAGCGACGGAACGATGTGGTCCCGACGGGGAGCGTTGCCGCCATTGTTGTTGTTGTTATTGTTGTTGTTGCCGTGATGGCGGGCCGGAGCATTTTCCTGGTCGTTCGCCGGAACACCCTCCGGTCTGGTTTCCGCCTCCGGAGCGGGGAGCGGTTCCGCAGCGGGGACCGGCTCCGAAAGTTCTTCAATCAGAAGTTCACGCATCACCTCTTCGGCCGAGGGCTCCTGGGCGTTCGGTTCATCTTTCCGCTCCACCTGCCGTTCGGCAATCTGGCGGCGCGGCGGGCGGCCGCGCCGGGGGCGCTCGTTCTGGCGGCGCGCCGGCTTTTCCTCGTTCCCTGCGGTGGAGGCGGCGAAGTCGAATTCCGCTTCGACCGGTTTGTTCTTCACGCCGGGGCGGCGGCCGCGGCGGCGTGGCGGAGTGTCGTTCTGACGGAGATCCCGTGCGGCGTCGCCGTCCGGAATCAAATCGCGGGTTTCATCCATTTTCATTTCCCTTGCGTTATGAGAATTGTCTGAGCAGCAGATCGATTTGTTGAGAGAGCTCTTCGGGCGTGCCGTTGTTGATCAACCCGTAGTCGGCTCGCTCCAGCTTGAGATCGGCGGCGAGCTGCCGCGCCTCCCTCCGGTGAATCTCTTCATCGCTGAAATTCCGTTTTCGCCGCAGGCGTTCCCGACGGATCTCCGGAGCGCTCCACACTGCGGCGACCGCGTCGAATTTCTCCGCCAGATCCGCTTCGTAAAGCAGCGGAATTTCAATGGCGGCGTTTGCGTTGTCCCGGCGGCAGTCGGAGATGAAGTCGTCGAGCCGTTCCGACAGGAGCGGATAGACCATCGCGGTGAGGGCTTCGAGCTCCGCCGGGTCGGCGAACACCAGCGCCGCCAGTTTGCGCCGGTCCGCTTCCCCTGATTCGAGCAGAATGCCCCGCCCCCATCGGGCCGTCAGCGCTGCGGCAAGCGGGCCGCCCGGCCCGTAGAATCCGTGGCAGATCTGATCGGCGTCGGCGGTCCGCCAGCCACGGGCGGCAAATGCGGCAAGGACGGAACTTTTTCCGCAGCCGAAAGCACCGGTGATTCCGAGAATCATACGTACGTAAACTTCTTTCCCCCGTCCGTGATCCGGACATGTGAAAACACGGCAACCCAGAGGGACAAATTGATTGGAAATAGAGATTGTTGAATAGATTTTCCTTTACTTTAACTTGAAATATCCATTTTGCAAGTTAACTTTAAAGAAAAATCAGAAAAATAATCGAAAGAGTTTTTTTATGCAACAGAAGATCCTCTCCTCAAAGGTGCTCGGCGCCGGTCGCTACCTGACGTTGAATGAACTGGAATTCCTCGACGACCGCGGTCGGGTCCGGCACTGGGAGAGCGTCGATCGCCGTGGGGGAACCGGCGCGGCCTTCCTCATTGCCCGGATCGTGCCGGACGACGAGATTCTTCTGGTCCGCCAGTTCCGTCCTCCGGCCGGGAAACGGATGCTGGAATTCCCCGCCGGATTGATCGAGCCCGGCGAGGAGGCCGCGGAGACTGCGGTCCGTGAGCTCTACGAGGAGACCGGCTACTGCGGCCGGGTGCTTCGCGTCTTTCCCCCGGCCTGCAGTTCGCCCGGCCTCACCGGCGAAGCGATCAGCATGGTTCTGATGGAGGTGGACGGCGACGTCTGCCGGGGGAAAACGATCCTGCCCCACCCGGAGGATTCCGAGTCGATCGAATGTTTCCGGGTGCCGCTCCGGGAGCTGCCGGAGTTCCTCCTCCGGCAGGAGCGGGAAGGGGTCGGCGTCGATTCAAAAATCTACACCTTCGTGCAGGGAATGCGGATGGCTTGACGCGGCCGCGGAAACGGCGGGGGAGGCCTCATAAGGGGAAATCTCCCGGCGGGTGTTGTATTTATGGAGGAGTGGTGTTATATTATTTCCCGCCATGCCTTCACGGGGAGGCGCGCAAGAGGAACGATATAGACACGGCATTGAAATTTTATGGATCAGGGGCAATATCTTTTTTCCGGAGATTCCTACGATACTCCGGACGATGTTTCAAAATCTCTGCTGTTCCGGATGCTGCTGGGCAGCCGGTGGTATTTTTACTGGAATAATTTCTGGATCTTCTGCCGGACCGGGCGGTGCGGAAAGCGCGGCACTCTTACCGCGGAGCGTCAGATCTACTATTCGAATCTGAATCTCCGGCTGGTGGAGCGTTGCGGTGGCAAAGTGCATCTCCGGGGGCTGGATCATCTTCGGGCTCTCGAGGGGCGTCCGGTCGTGCTTATCGGCAATCACATGAGTCTCCTGGAGACGGCGCTGTTCCATTCGGTCATGCGCGGACTGCTGGATTTCACCTTCGTCATCAAGCAGTCGCTGATGAAGGTGCCGTTTTTCCGCAGCATCATGACCGCGCTGGGGGCGATCCCGATCGGGCGGGAGAATCCGCGCGACGATCTGCGGGCGGTGCTCGAAGAGGGCACCGCGCTCCTGAACGCCGGCCGTTCGATCGTGATTTTTCCGCAGTCCACCCGGAGCGAGACGTTTGATCCGGAGAAGTTCAACTCCATCGGGATCAAACTAGCCCGCCGGGCGGGGGTGCCGGTGGTGCCCTTCGCATTGAAGACCGATTTTCTCGGAAATGGGAAGCGGTTTCGCGATTTCGGCCCGGTTCGTCCGGAGCGGGAGGTCTGGTTTGAGTTCGGTGCGGCGCGCAAAGTCGAGGGGAACGGCCAGGCGCTTCAGCAGGAGATTATTGAGTTCATCGGCACGCGCCTTGCGCAGTGGCGCCGGCGGGAAGAGAAGAGTATCTGATGCATCGTTGTCATCTCAAATAATACGGGAGAACAAAAAGAATGGGGTTCGCGATTCCGGAGAAGATGCTGGCCTGGCGCCTCTACGGCGAGGGGATGGAGAATTTCGGTGACAACGACCGGCCGTGTGAAGTGCCGGTGCCGGAGATTCGCGACGATGAACTTCTGGTCCGGATCGACGCGATCGGCCTCTGCTTTTCCGACGTGAAGCTGATCCGGGCGGGCGAAGCGCATCCCCGGGTCATTTCGAAGAATCTCCGGAAGGATCCGATCATTCCCGGTCACGAAGCGGTGATGACGGTGGTCAAGGTCGGATCGAAGCTCACCGGGAAATTTCATGTCGGGCAGCGCTACATCATTCAGGCCGACATCTACGTGAACGGCAAGGGATTCGCCTACGGATACGCGATCGACGGCGGCATGGCGCAGTACAGTGTGCTCGATCAGCGGGTGCTCAACGGCGACGAGGGGTGTTATCTGCTGCCGATCTCCGACTCGATGCCGTCGGCGGTCGCCGCGCTGCTGGAACCGTGGACCTGTGTGCAGGCCAGCTACATGATCGAAAACCGTCGCGCGCCGCTCTCCGGCGGACGGGTTCTGGTCGCCGCCGGCGACGATGCCGTCTACCGGGCCGGCGAACTGCTCCGGGCGGCGAAGCCCGCTTCGGTGACCGGCTTCGGCATCTCCGCCGCCTGCCGCGATTCGCTGGAACGCGAGCTCGGCGTGACGGTCGCGGTGACGGATACGCTCGATTGCGGGGAAAAGTTCGACGATATTTTCCTGTGTAATCTCACCGGGGCGAAGGCGGAGGCCGCCGCCCGGCTCGCCGACCGCGGCGCGGTGATCAGCTTCATCGGCAATTACACCGGAACTTCCGGCAGTTTCGATGTGGGGCGGATCCATTACGAAGGGTTCTTCTTCCAGGGGGCGCCGGGTATGGAGCTTTCGGCTGCGTACGGGCGCAATGTCCGCAGTGCGGTCAAGGCCGGCGGCTGCTGCTGGCTCCCCGGCGGTGCTGGCGCGATGGGGCAGATGCACACTCAGCTTGCGGTGGAGAATCCGAACGGGCCGAAACGCATTCTCGTCTCCGATATGGATTCCGCGCGGATCGCCAATGTCGAGCGGCAGCTCGGCGACGCGATCCGGTGGCGTGGTGTCGAATTCAAGGCGGTCAATCCGTCGGAGCTCTCTCCGGAAGAGTTCGACCGGGTGCTCCGGGAGTTTGCTCCGGAGGGGTTCGACGACATCATCATGCTTGTGCCGGTCGTGCCGGTGCTCTGCCACGCCGCCGGATATCTCGGCGAGGACGGCCTGATGAACATTTTCGCCGGAATTCCGGCGGGCAAGGAGGGGGTGCTTTCGATCGACGGCATCGTCAATCACGGGCACCGTTATATCGGTTCGAGCGGCAGCCGTACCGAACATCTCCGCCACACGCTGCTCCTGGCCGAGCAGGGAAAACTCAAGCCGGTGACCGCGCTTGCCGCCATCGGCGGAATGAATGAACTCAAACACGGGCTGCAGGCGGTGATCGATGCGAAATTTCCCGGCAAGACGGTGATTCTGCCGAATTGCCCGGATATGCCGCTGGTTCCGATTTCGGAACTTGCTTCGCTGTCGCCCGGCATCGCCGCCACGCTGGATTGCAGCGGGCATTACTCCGTCGCGACGGAGGCGGAGTTGAGCGCACGTTACGGGGCCGGGAAATAACCCCCCTCAACCGAGGAGTATTGCAATTTGTTGTCGAAAAAAGGGAAATACCTGATCGCCCTGGCGGTGACCGTGCTGTTGTGCGCCGCCGTACGGTCGGCGGATCTGCCCGCGTCGCAGCTGAAATTCAGTTCGCTCAAACGGATCAAGGCGGACAACTGGAATGTGGTGGGGCAGAATATCGTGGTCCGCGGCAATGTCTACGTGCCGTTTGGAGATTTCGAGATCTTCGCCGACCAGGCGGTGATCAATGTCGAAAGCAAGGACATTGAGGCGACCGGGAACATCCGTTTTCTCCGATGGGTCAACGCGGTCGGCAACGTCGACGCCGCGAAGCTCGCCCGGTTGGAGAACGCACCGAACATTCTGGTTTCGGTCCGCGGCATTTCCGGGAACATCTGGGGGGAGAAGTCCATCGCGGTCAGTGCCTCCGGCATCAGCGACAATCTGCACGCCGAGCGGCTGGTCGGCAATCTGGAGACGGGGTACTTCGCCTTTGAGAAGGCGCGGCTCAAATTCAAGAGCTTCGTCTGTCGCGCGGAGACCGGAGAGCGCAAGCCGGACGGCGTCATTGTCGTGAAGAATGCCGAAGTGAGCGCCTGCGAATATCTGGAAAACGACAATGCCCACTATTCGATCAGCTGCTCTGAAGCGAAGCTGACTCCGCACGCCACCGAATTTTACGGCATCGACAGCATTGACACGGATATCGGCGATCACACGATTTTGATTTTCAACGGCTTTGCGAAAGTTTACGGGGTCCCGGTGCTCTGGATGCCGGTCTTCTACAAGCCGAAGGATGAGTCGCCGGGATTGTTCGGCCTCCAGGCGGGCAAGGACGGGTCCTGGGGATACTACGTGCTCACCTACAAGAATTTCGTCCTGTCCGAGTATCCGTATGCTTCCGTCAAGCTGATGGCGGATTATTACAATGACCGCGGCTTCGGCTACGGCGCCACTTCGGTGATCGCCACCGAGGAGTCGCGGACCGAAATCTTCGCCTACAGCATCCATGACCGGGACGTCTATGCCAACGACGACTACTATCTCTATCGACTGAAGGTGCCGTCGGACCGTTATGACTTCCGGATCAGCAACGTCACGCACATCACTCCGCGGCTGGATTTCCGCGGCGTCTTCGAGTTGAGCAGTGACCTTTATTTCACCCGCGACTTCTTCAGTTCCCGCTATGCGGCCGATCCGGAACCGGCGACCTATGCCGCGCTCGAGCAGCAGTTTGACCACTTCAGCGCCTCGTTCTACGTGCGTCCCCGGGTCAACAGCTTCTACACGACGGTGGAGCGGCTGCCCGGATTCCAGCTTTCCGTGCCGCGGCAGGAGCTTTTCGGCACCAACCTCTACTATCAGGGGGATTTCTCGCTGGACTACCTGAAGATGAACTGGATCGATTTCGACCGGGATTTCGGCTACTATGGGCGGAACTTCCACCTGCCGAATGATTATCTGCGGGAGACGCGGCTGAAGAATTACGAGTCGTTCCGGCTCGACAATGTGAACTTCCTCTACTATCCGCTGCGGTTCGACTGGCTGACCATCGTGCCGCGAGCCGGGTTCCGGATGACCGCCTATTCGCGGACCTCCAAGACCAAGGTTCGCGAGGAGGATCTGCTGAATCTGTTCCGGGCCGCGAGTCCGGAGAGCGTATTTCCGTTCCCGGTGACCAATTATGACGACAAGGGGGACAGCAAGGTGCGGTTTGCCGGAGAACTGGGCGTGGAGGCGTCGACCAAGATCCACAACACCTGGCAGGACGTCAAGAGCACCTGGCTGGTGCTGGACGGGTTGCGCCATGTGATGCAGCCCTATGTGAACTACACCTTCATCCCGAAACCGACGGTTGACCGCGACCGACTCTATTACTTCGACGACATCGACCGGATCGACGAACAGCATTTCGTCCGGCTCGGTGTGAACAACCGCCTGCAGACCCGCTCGGGGAACAGCATCCGCGACTACTTCCGCATGGAGAACTATCTGGACATCCACTTCAACAAGTCGGACAATCACCAGAACCGGCTCGGCGAATTCTGCACGATTCTGACGGCGACGCCGTTCAAGGGATTTGCCGTGAGTTCTCTTTTCGCCATCGACGCCGGAGGCAACAACGATGAGGCGCCGGAGGTGTATCGTCGCGGGCGGCCCGCGGGGCATCCCGGCATCAACCTCAAGTGGCTCAACCGCTGGAATATTTCGCTGAGCTACTCTCCCGCCGAGGATTACAACTTCACGCTTTCGTACAACTACCATCGCCCCTACAGTACCCGCAGTGCCTATTCGATGGGGTCGACGCTGACCCAGCTGGAGGCCGGATCATTTTTCGACAAGAATTTTGACGACTACAGCGAAACGCTGAACTTCGGGATGCGTTTCCCGCTGACGCCGGACCGCCGCACCTTCGGCGCCTACCGCATCTCCTATGATCTTCAGGAGGGTGCGATCGACAACCACGCGCTCATGATCAGCCGCGATTTTCACTGCTGGCAGCTTGTGGTGGGGCTGGAGTTCGAGCGGGATGACGACGACAAGAAGTTCGATACGTCATTTACCTGTATGGCGTACCTGACCGGACTGACTACTCCGCAGCAGACCGGACAGAATTCAATTTTAAACGCCGCCGACCGGGAGATGCGTACGCCGGGGACGTTGGGGCAACATAGGGGGTTCTGAAACATGTTCATTGTCACCGGCGGCTCCGGCCTGATCGGGAGCTCTCTGGTCTGGGGACTCAACCGGGCCGGAATCGACGATATTCTGGTGGTCGATCATCTGGGGAACACCACCGACAAGTGGAAGAACCTCGCCCCGCTGCGTTTCAGCGACTATCTGGAGCGCGACGCCTTCCGGGAGATGCTCCGTGCCGGAAAGTTCTCCGGCTGTGCCGTCGAAGGGGTGCTCCACATGGGGGCGTGTTCGGCGACCACCGAACGCGACGCCTCCTATCTTATTGACAACAACTTCAAATACACCTGCGAACTGGCGGAGTTCTGCATCGGGGCGGGGATTCGTTTCCTGTATGCGTCGAGCTGCGCCACCTACGGGGACGGCAGCCGAGGTTATGTCGATGACGAGTCGAAGATCGAGGAGCTGCGGCCGATGAACATGTACGGATATTCGAAGCAGCTTTTCGACCTCTGGGCAAAGCGGCGCGGATATCTCAAGAGCATCACCGGCTGCAAGTTCTCGAATGTCTACGGCCCGAACGAGCGGCATAAGGGGAACATGCGCAGCGTGGTCTGCCGTGCGTTTGAGCAGATCACCGCCACCGGGAAACTTCAGCTTTTCAAGTCCTACCGGCCGGAGTACGCTGACGGGGAGCAGATGCGGGACTTCCTCTACGTCAAGGATGCTGTCCGCATGGTGCTCAATCTCTTCAACCGCCCTTCCGCCGCGGGGCTTTACAACATCGGCAGCGGGCGGGCGGAGACCTGGAATGCACTTGCCCGCGCCTCTTTCGCGGCGCTTGAAAAGCCGGTGGCGATCGAATATATCGAAATGCCGGAGTCGCTCCGCGACCGCTACCAGTACTACACCCGGGCGGAGATGGGCAAATACCACGCGCTCGGGTTTGCCGATGAGGCGTCGAGCCTGGAGGAGGCGATCGCCGATTACATGTGGTATATGCGGAACGGCTGTTATCTGGGGGATGAATGCGTGAAGTAAAACGCTGTTCAGCCGGATTTGTTCTCGAAGACGCGGTCGGAGCTCTCGCGGCGATTGAGGCGGAAGGGATCAGTCTGGATGATGTGCTCGACTCCCGCCTCGCGCATCCGGAACTGCGTCGGACGGTGAGCAGCCTGCTCTTTCAGTATTATCGGCGCAAGCGGTTCATTGACGGCTGGATTGTCCGCCTGGCGCCGCGTCCGCCGCGTCCGCTGCTCCGGCGGGTACTGGCGGTGGCGCTGACCCAGCTGCGTTTTCAGACCGGAATCGCGCCGCAGTCGGCGGCCAACATTGCCGTCGATTTCGTCAAAGCAGGCGGGCGGTATCCGGAGAGCCGGTTTGTGAACGCGGTGCTGCGCAATGCGCCCGGGGCGATGCCGGAGCTTTCGGACGAGCCGGTGGAGGTGCTTCCTCCGGCGCTTTTCCGACGCTGGAGCGCCCGGTTCCGACCGGAGGAGCTGGAGATGCTGACGGAGGCGTTTCTCACTCCGGCGGGATTTACGTTCCGGGCGGAGCGTGATTTTGTTCCGGGGGAGCTGGCTTCGGCGGGGATCCCCGCGTACGGCGGATTCCGTTTCTACTTTTCGGACGATCCCGGCCGGGTGCTTGGGTCGGAAGCGCTCCGCCGGGGAAACATCTACATTCAGGATCCTGCTGCTTCGCTCGCTCCTTCGCTGCCGGATTTCTCCGGAGTTCGGCGCATTCTCGATCTCTGTGCCGCGCCCGGCGGCAAATCGCTGATGCTCGCCGAGCAGATGGAAGCCGGTGCGACGCTGGTGGCCGCCGACCGTTCGGAACGGCGTCAGCGGTTGACGGCGGATAATTTCCGTCGCCGGGGACTGAATTTTCCCGTTCTGACCGCGGAGCCGCACGAGGTGGAAGGGGTATACGATCTTGTTCTTGCGGATGTGCCGTGTTCGAATACGGGGGTGTTCCGTCGCCGTCCCGATGCGCTCTGGCGGTTCAACAGCAGTGAACTTGCCCGGATCCTCCGGCTGCAGGAGGAGATTCTCAACGCCGCCGCCCGGCGGGTTGCTCCCGGCGGCCAGCTGGTCTACAGCACCTGCAGCATCGAGCTGGAGGAAAACGGTCTTCAGGTGGAACGTTTCCTGAGCGGCCACCCCGAATTCCGCAAGGTGAGTTCCCGGCAGATTCTGCCTTCGGTGGAGGCCGACGGCGCCTACGCCTGCCTGCTCCGCCGCGCCTGAATTCCCTCCGACCGCTCCCGGTGCGGGTTGACTTTTTTCCGGATAACGAAGTCAACCGCACGAAAGGAGCTTTTATGGATCTCACCCATGCCGATGTTGCGTCGGAGACGCTGGCGGCGGTCAATTCCGCTGCCGGGATTGCGTATCCGGAGACGGACGCTGCGGCGACGGAACGCCGCAGGCTGATCTGCGCCGCTGCTGAAAATGGATTGCTTGAGCTGGTGAAGGCACGGTGGCCGCGTCCACAGGAGGTGACGAGGCGGGAACTGTCTCTGGCCGGCGGCGTCGCGGTCGCGGTGACGGGGATGCTGCCGCCGGAGGAGGAGGAGCCGGGGATGCTCCGGCTTCGCGGACGGATTTCCGGGGGCTCCGACGTGGTGGAGCGGTTCCGCAATGATTTTCTCCGGCTGCTGACGCAGTTTCCATTCCAGGGGGGAGAGGTGGTGACTGCCGCCGGCTCCCGGCTTCAGTTCGGCACTCTTTCCGCGGAGAAGGGAGGTGCGCTGGAGGATGGCCGGGAGGATGGGATTCCCGTCGCCTCCGGTTCGGCGGAGCTGACACTGCGAATCGATCTTGCCGGGAGCGAATTTGCCGAGGCGGAATATTCCGGCGAGGAGTCCGCCTCTTCCGGCACTCGCGCGGCCTGGGCGGCTCTTGCTCCCGGGTACGCCTGGGCGGCGCTCGCACAACTGCTGTGCGAACGGTTCGGGCTGAGGGCGGAAGCGGTTCCCGGGGACCCGTTTCGCGAATATTGCTCTCTGCTGCTGGCATCGGCGGAGCCGCTGACGGATCCGGTGCTCCGGCGATTCCGCTTCCGGCTGGAAACTGGCTCGTGGCGGGGGCCGCAGTTGCAGGAACAGCTGGCGGAGCTGACCGGCGCGTTGCCGATCTGTGACGAAGTGGTAACGCTTCCGGCGGGGTCGTCGTTCCGCTTCCGGAAGATTGCCGGTCAGGAGCTGGTCTGTAGGCCGCTGCGTCAGTGGAGCCGGAATCGGCTGGAGGGAAGTCTGGAACTGACGGTGGAGCTCGATGTGGCGAATTGCTCGCCGGTGCCTGACGATCTGCCGGAGGAACCGCCGTCGCCGGAGCGTCCCGCGTTCGACTTCGGCGCGATGGAACGGGCGCTGGATGAACTTTTTCTGGAGAAACTGGCGTTCGACGCGGAAATTCCCCTGGCCGGTTCCGGGCAGCTGCTTGCGGGAAAACCGTGGGGGACCCGTTTCCTCCGCTTTGAAAACGATGCGTCCGGACGATTGTCCACGCTGTTCTTTCAGGTGGAGTGGAGCGAACTGGAGCGTGAAACCGCGCTGTTGCGCCTCGGGCGGCTGGAGCGGCTTTTCCCTCTGTATGACTGTCGGATCGGCGATGTGACCGCGGCGGCGGTCCTGATGGAATCGAACCGGACTGTGCCGGAAACGATCGAACATGTGGAGGTGACCGGCGGAACGTTCTTGCTCCAGGTCTGCGTGGTCTATTGAGAGGAGAAAAGCAAATGACGAAAGAGATTGTCTGCAACTGGCGCGAATGCCGTTCCGCCGATGCCGCGACCCGGGAGCTGCTTCGGAGTGCTGTCGATCCGGGCGCGGTAACGGAGGCGGTTGGATCGTTTTTTCTGGAGAAAAGTGGTGTGGAGCGGCCCTCTTTTTTTCCGACCGGGATTCCGCCTCGTCGCCTCTCCGGCTGGGAACTCTCCTGTACCGGGCTGCCGGTCTCGGATGATTGGCGCTGCGTGAAGTTCCGCTGCCTTCTCTCCGGAATCGACTGCGACGGGGAGCGGCTCCGGCGTGCCGTCGCCGCATTCACCGCCGCGCTGCCGGCGTTCTGGATCATCGGTCCGGGGCAGCCGCCGGTGATCCTCGCCGCTCTGCTTCCGATCGAGGAGCCGAAATTCTCCGCGGCGACGCGTGCCGGACGAAATGTTCTGCAGACGAGTTTCCCGCTCTGCGCCGCCGTCGCGGCTCTGCCTGGAATCGAACTGCGATAGCGGCGCGTACAGATTCCTCCTCACGGCTTCGGGATTCGATTCGGCGCGGTCGGTGTCAGTCGGCTGCGCCTCCGGAGCACCGTGAGGATTTTTTTATAAAAAAATGAAAATATTTTCACAACACCTCTTGCATTTCCATTGCGAGTCTGGTATAATTAATAATGAAAATATTTTCATAAAGAGAAAGCCGTCTGGGAATGAAGATAAAAAAGGTTACGATTCGGGATATTGCCGAACAGTGCGGCGTGAGTATTGCGACGGTGTCGCGTGCGATCAACGGCACGGCCGGGGTGCGTCCGGAGATCAAGGCGCAGATTTTTCAGTGCATGGAGGACTGCGGCTGGCGGAGCAACAATCTGGAGTCGCGGCTGTCGCTGCCGTCGTCGGAACGGAGCGTGGTGATTTTGACCACCCGGCGGGAGCCGTTGTCGGAGTACAGCATTACGAGCCGGCTGATCGACCGGTTCCGGGAGGAGGGGTATCTGCCGCTGCTTCTGGTGGGTGGTACTTCGATGGGGCTGGAATTCTGTTTGCAAAGCAAGCCTTTTGCGGTGATTTTCTACGGGAATCCATCGCTGTTCCGGGAGCAGATTGCGGGTTTGATGGCGGAACAGGTCCGGGTGGTTGTGATCGGTTCTCCGTTGGAGAGTGAGCCTCCGGCGCCCAGTTTTCCGGTGGATGATGTTGCGCTGGTTCGCTGTGCGGCACGGCGGTTGTTGGAGGCGGGCCATGAGCGGATCGCATTCTTCGGCGAGTTCGGGGAGAACGCCCATGTATCCCGGCGGCATCTTCTGCCGGAAAAAGTTCGCCATGCGCTGGAGACAATTGCGGAGAGCGTGCCCGGCTTCGACCCGGTCCGCGACAGTGTGGGGGAGAGCTACGGCGACACCACTGCGCTGAGGCAGTTTCTCCGGCAGAGCCGCCACACCGGCTGGATCTGCGGCAACCTGCGGCTGGCGAAGCTTTTCTATTTCTGCGCGCTCGAACAGAATTTGCAAATTCCGCGCGATCTTTCGGTCGTCACTTTCGGGCAGCCGCTGCCGGAATGGGATTTCCCGGTGCGGTTCACTGCGGTTGCGGCCGACTCCGGCCGGACCGATTCAGACATTATCGAACTGCTTCAACGCAACCCTTTCCCGACGGAAGAGCGCCATCTCATTGGATCGGTTCTCATCGAAGGGAACAGCGTAGCAGAGGCAAAACATGGAAAGTGAATTTTCACACTCAACCAGGGAGGAAGAGAATATGCCGAGAAGAAAATCATCCGTCAGTAAATTCACTCTTATTGAACTTCTTATTGTGATTGCGATCATCGCGATTCTCGCCGCGATGCTGCTTCCGGCGCTGAACAAGGCGCGGAATTCGGCGAAGGCGATTCAATGTACCAACAATCTCAAACAGATCGGTATGGTCTACGCGATGTACGTCAACGAGAATCGCGACTGCCTGATTCCGAGCATCTTTGACGACGCCGGGGCGGAGCGCTGGTATATGCGGATCATGGGTGACGACGGGAAACTTCTGAAGGTCAACCACTTTTACTGCCCCGCCATGCCGGCGGCTCCGGAAGATTCCGTGCTGATTCAATATGGACAGAACGAGACGATCGCCCGTACCTGGACAACTCCCCGCCCTCTGGGAGCCATCACCAAACCGGCGATCCGCTATCTCATCACCGACATCTGGCGCAACATCGACGCCAGCACGATCGACTATGAAGACGGCTATTTCCGATTCAAACCCGGCAACAACGGACTTCAGAGCGGCTATGGAGTTCCCGCGCCGCGGCATGCGTCACAGGCGAATGTTCTCTGTCTCGATTTTCATGTGGAATCGGTCCGGAGCAGCCGTCCGCTGCTTCCGCATCAGGCGTACCCGTTTCTCTGGACGGAAAAGGCCAGTCATCCCCATCTCGACGCGGTGGACTGGCCGTGGTGAAGAGGAGGGGAAGAATGAAGTTCCGACGTATTGCTGTTGTCGCCGTGTGCCTGCTCGGCGGAATATCGGTTCCGGCTGTGACGGTGGAGGAGGATTTCCGGGGATATCCCGACTTTGATTCCGCACATCACCGCTGGATGTTCCGCGGCGTCGGAGGCGAAGTGATCGACGGGGAGTACCGCTTCAACGGTGTGTCGATCGAAGAACCGATCCAGCCGGATATCCGTCCGCTGCTGGTCCTGGGAATGCCGCGCGACTTCCCCGCCGGTCCGTCGTTGCGGCTGGAGGCGGAGATTGCAGTCGGGCGCCGTGGATATTCATTCCTCCCGGCGAAGGGGGGATTTGCCCGGCGCATCGGCGTGGCGATTCTGCCGCGGCCCTTCTCCCGGGGGCACCGGGATCCGGCGAATCTTCCCATGGTCCTGCTGACGCTGGACCGGGAGGCGGATGGCAAGAGGGCGGTCCGGTTCGGCTGCGAAGGGAAGCTGGATTTCACCCCGGAACGAAAGGTTCTGTACGATGCCGGAGACTGGCGTGACGATGTCGTTTACCGGTTTGCATTGTCACTTGACGGAGAGCTGGTTTCCGGCACGATCCGTGACGAGGGGGGGAAGGTGCTCTACCAGGCCGAACTGCGCGGAAGCGGTTTCCCCAGGGTGTTCCGCACGGCATATCCCGGTTTCGCCGATCTGCGGCAGGAGGGGGCGATCCGGAAATTCCGGGCGGAAAACAATGGGCCGATCGTCAGAGAGGCTCCGCTGATTCCCCGGATGTCTCCGTGGCGGATCGCGTTCGATGGTACGGCAAAGAGTGTACGTCCGGATTCCCGCAGTCGGCTCGACATCGGGAAACTGGCCGGCGGCCACAAGCTGGGGCGCCGCGCGACCATCTCCTTTGAACTGGATGCCCCCCGGGCCGGGACGATTCCGGCCGAAGTGCAGGGCGACTGGTTCTGGAAACTCTCTCTCAACGGGCAATCTCTGATCGATCTCTCCCGCAAAGGGAACGGTTCCGGGAAGGTTTATTCGCTGGATCTGCCGCTTTCGACGGGGAAAAACCGGATTGAAGCGGAGGTTGGCAGCGGAAGTGAAGGGTGGAGTTTCCGGTTCCGGCCGTTCGATGCAGCGATGTACCGGGAGCGGCTGGCCGCCGCCCGGATCTACGGTTCGGATCGGATTCTGTGGAACATTGACCGGCTGTTCGACGATGAGCGCAACCTTGCCCGGCATGGTGTCCGGGTGCCGATGCTGGCTGACGAACTTGCCGCGCTGCGCCGCCGGGTGCCGGAGGAGCTCTCCTGCCGCGACACCGCCGAATACGATCAACGGCTGGCGGCGGCATTCCGCAAAGTGTATGACGGCTACCGCGTTCTCCACTTCGCCGATCTGCGGAGGGAGTTCGAGGGAATCGGCCGGATGACCGGCTGCAGGATGGATTCCGGAAGCGGCCTGGCGGAACAGGAACAGGCCATGCGCCGGGCGTTTGCCACCGGGAAGAGCGGGGAATTCGACCGCATCGCCGCGGAGAGTGCGCAGAAACTCTCCCGTCTCCGCGACAGTCAGGAGGGATTCCGGGAGGGGGTCACCTTCGGTCGTTCGTTCGGTCGGTTCGGCTGGATGACCGGCGACCGGGTCAGCCGTTACAGCTCCGGCGACGGACTGCTGGCCAATCAGGTGCTCGCCTCCGGCGCACTGCTCCGGCAGTACGTGACTTCGGCGGATGGCAAGACCCCTTGGCGGGTCAATTTCCGTTTCTCCGGCGATCGGGACGCCGCCAAAGCGGCGGAGCTCGGCGCTCTGCCGAAGCTCAACAGCTCCGGCGAGGTGAAGTTTGGTTACGATCCCTCCTCTTTCTACTCCGGAAGCACTCCGAAGGAGGTGGTGGTCCGCTCCTGCAACTGGATCCGCAAACAGTTCTCCTTCGGCGCGGATCTGACGGTCGACATGAGTCTTGCTTCTCCCGCCCTGTTGCTGGAGAGTCCCTGCCGGTTGTTCCATCTCGACGATCCGGCCGTCGCGCCACCGACCCACTTCGGATACCGGGACCGCGAGGGAAAAATCATCTCGCGAAAGCTCGGGAACGGCGTCATCTACGACCGTCGCCGTGACGGAAATCTCGGCCGCAACTGGATCCTTTTCTGGAGCGAAACCAACGCCGCCGCCGATCTCGCCGGTCACCGTGGCAGTGTGCCGCTGGCGCTCTACTTTCAGTACCAGCCCGAACGGATCGAACGTTCCGCCGGGCGGGTGACCGTCACGCTTGGCCGCAGCGGAGTGTTGTGGCTCGACACGCCGTTCGGCGCCCGGATTCAGCCCGCCGGAAACTGGCACGGCAACCTGCCGCCGGCCGCCGCCGGCCGCTGCGACGTTCACGCACAGGCCGCGCTCGCCTATCCGGTCGAGGCGCGGGAGTTCTACCGGCCGTGTGGGGATGGGCAAGTTGAAATCGTCAACCACTTTTCCTACCGGCTGTTTGAACAGAACAGCTGGAATCTTGCGCCGCGAAAGTTCGCGCTGCTGCCGCCGGTGCTGATGCTGATGAAGGAACATGGTTTCGACGCCGGACTGCCCGACGGGACCGTGAAGCTCGGGTATCCCACGATCTTCGGGCCGCTGGCCGCGGTGGAGGGGGAGATTGTCCGCTACACGCTGCCGGTGCCCGCTGTCGGACGGATGACCTTCCCGCGCAACCTCGCCGCTGAGCCGGCCCGGGTGGCGGAGCTGATCCGGGAGAATGAGAAGTGGATCGAGGGCAACCGGTACCGCAATTATTGCGAAAACATCGCCCGGAGCTGGTACAGCATCCGGGATGGTCTGGGGCATCCGGTCAAGGCGTGGCAGTATCTGCCCGCGGAGTTCCGGGAGTATCTTGCCGGGCGGTTCCGCTTCGAGACGCAGCGGCTCTCGAGTTACCGGCTTTTCCGCTACTGGCGCTCGCTTGTCGAGCCGTATACCGGGAGCAAATACTTCTACTCCTTCTCGATCTCCTGCCGTGCACCCGGGGACGTCGGCATATTCGGCGACCGCGGGTACGGAGTGGGGTGCCACCTCGAAATGCTCGACCGGATCACCGCCGCCACCGGTGACTGGGAGGGCCTGAAACGGGTCTGGCGCGATCCCGCTCCGCTCGCCCCCCCCGAGGCGGTCCGCGACGGCGAGACGGTCACCGTGGATAAGATGCTCGGATATTTGAAAGGGGTCCACGACTGGGCGTGGATGGATGGAGGCAGCAACGATTCCGGCGACAACGGGCCGGTGGTGGACTGTGCCCAGGCCGCCTACGGCGGATACGCCTCGCTGCTGCGCATGGCCCATGCGATGCGGGATCCCGATATGCAAAGACTTGCCGCCTACCATCTGGCGAAGTCGCAGCTGCCGCTCATCGCACGGACCGCGTTTCGCGACTACGGCCATGAAAACGGCGTTCTCGGCCCCGATCATCAGAATGCCGGATTCCGGGAGTTCATTACGCCGGACTCCTACGCCAACAGCCCGATGATCGGTCTGACGGCGCGCAACGAGTACGACGGCTCCTTCGATTCTGTGATCAGCTACGCGCTTGTCGACGGGTTCGACATCTTTTTCCCCTATGCGAAATATGTCTGGAACGATCTCCGGCGCGATGAAGAAATCCGTTCGCTCTACTGGCCCAACCGCGATCGCGGCGTCAGCCGGATGATGCTTCACCTCTATTCGCGGCTGGTTTGGCTGATGATCGATGGGATGCCGCAGGAACAGGCGCTCGCACTGCTGGACCGCTGGACGCCGCCTGCCACCTATTTCCGGCGGCCCGCGGTGCGCGAAATCTATCCGGTCGTCCTCACCGGAGGCTGTCCGCTGACGCTGACCGGATGGGACCCGCTGCCGGAGCCGGAATTCACCTTCGACCCGGCGGAACGCCGGGTACGGTTGCGGTTTCGTTCCGTGCCGGAAGGGTATTCGTTCGCCGGACTCTCCGCTTCGGAACCGGCCGGTGTGCTGGTCGCCGGGGAAAACGTGCCATACCGTTACGATTCCGCCACCCGGCAGTTGACGGTGGAGCTCCCGGCGGGTGGAGAGCATCTGGTGGAAATCCGGTATTCCACAATCGAACCGGGGCGTTTCGCGCCGCTGCCGCTGCCGCCGCGCCGGGAAGGAATTCCGACCGCAAATGGGTTGGAACCGGAGAGTTTTGTGCCGGTTCCCTTCTCCACAGCCTGGAAGCCTGCGCCGGTTCCCGCCGGCGGAAATCGTGAAACGGTGCTGTACCGTGCGGATTTTTCCGGGAAAGCTCCGGAGTGGAAGTTTCACTCCTGGGGGAGGGTTCCGTCGCCGGTGTCCGGCGGGTTCACCGGCGAGAACGGCCGTCCGCCGAAGGCGCTGGAGATCTGTGCCGTCGAACACGACTATGCCGGACGGGTTTCGCCGCGGATTCCGCTCCCCGCCGGACGGAAGGAGCTGGTGTTGCGGGGGACGCTGAGCCTCTCGGCCGACTACCGGGGCAACAAACCGCGCATGTTCTTCTGGAGCGGGAAATCGGCTCACTTCTTCGAGCTGCCCCGTCCCCGTCCGGGGAAGAAACAGCGGTTTGAAATCGTTCTGCCGGTCGCGAAACTGCCGGCGGAAACCGGCGAAATCCTTCTGCAGCTGGTCAGCAGTTTCATAGACGGGCAGGACAAACCGGCGGGAAGTGTGTTCTTCCACGAGCTTTCCCTCTCCTGCCGGTGAACAGAAATCCCCTGCCGCGACGTTTGCGCGGCAGGGGATTTTTTTCATGGAAGTTGCGCCGCGCCTTCAGCGGGGGACTCTTCAAGCGCGTACTCCCATTTCCCCAGCGTGAGGCCGTCCGCGGAACGATACTCCTCTGCCGAGAAATTCGCCGTCACCGAAATCCCGTTCGAGAAGCGGCTCCTTTGCACCAGCCGATCCGGTGTCAGATATTCGAACGACACCATCCGGGCGAACCCGGTCCGCCGCGCCACCCGCGTCGCCCGCGCATAGGAGGCCGCAATCTCCTCCTTCTGCTCCTCCCACTGGCTCGCCGAGAGGCTGTAGAGCGGCGGCTCCCCGTAGAGCGCGTCGAAGAGATCCCGCAGCGGCATCAGCTCCGGGACGCTGTTCGAACTGTCCCCCCAGTACCAGTAGCTCACCACGCAGTCGTGGTAGACCAGCTCCCACAGCGGAATCCGGTATCGCGGGTTGAGCATGTACTGCCGGATCTGCGGCGGAATCTCCCCGCCGCAGTACTGGGTGGTCATGCGCCGCCCCGCGTCCGGCGCCCGGAGCTGGGAGGGGCTGAGCATCCCCTCGGAGAAATGAAACGCCGCGGCGGTCGCCTCGCTGCCAACCTCTACGCCGCAGACCAGCCCGATGTCCGCGAGAAAGCGCAGCTGTGTGTTGATGTAGCGCAAGGAATCGGAGCGGGTTGCCGGATGCAGCGAGTGATAGCACTCCGAAAGGGTGGACCCGGCCTGTACGTCGATGAAGCGGGAGTTGTAGCCGACCTTCTCCACATCCGGCGGAACGTTCTCCATTGTGAGCTTCAATGCCGGAATGTCGCAGACCGCATGTTGCGGATACAGTTTGCCGTCCAGCCCGTGCACCTCCCACGCCCGGGAGAGATTTCCCTCGCGATCGACCCGGACGATTCCCGGCCACTGTTTCGTGTTGACGCTCCGCTTCACCCGGTACGGAATGATCTGGTCGACGCAGGTTTTCGGCAGAACGTCCCGGTAGATGTCGTACTTGCCGACCAGAAATCCCCGGCGTTTCAGTTCGGCGCAGTCCTCCGGCGTCTCCCCTTCGAAGGAGTTCCAGAGCACCCGGTCCATCCCGAGTTTTCGGAGGTCGTCGGCGACGCGGCGGACGTTGCGCGGGGTCCGCTCCGGCTCCTCCGGGCGGCCGTAGAGGCGGTTCATGTTGTTGTCGTCCCAGAGCCAGAAATCGGCCGCTCCGATCAGTTTCTCCAGCTCCGGCGTGTGGCGGCACTTTTCCCGGAGTGTCACGACCATACCCTGCGATTCGCGCCAGGCGCGGTATTGGGCTGTCGCCGGAACAAGCCCTTCGGCGAAGAAATAACGGATCGCCCGGGAGTAGCCCCATTCCCCTTTTTCCCCCTTCCAGATCACCCGGCTGTGTCGCAAGCCGTCGAAGGGCGCGTTTTCAAGCTCCGCGTCGGAGCCGCACTCCACGCCGCAGAGGACGCAGAGCCCGCCGCGCAGAAATCCGAAGAGCCCCATCGACGCCTGACTCCCCGCGTAAAACGCCAGCCGTTCGGGGAGGGGAAACTCCAATTCCGCCGCCGGAACGGCGTAACCGGTTCCGAAGGGATAGATTCCGACATCCTCTCGTCCCATCTTCCACGCGGGCGGCCAGGCGATCTTCTCCGGCATCGGACCGTCGCCGTCGAGGTGGAGCTGCACGCCGCCGGACTCCGGCAGTGTGAGCGTCGCATGCAGCGTGAAGCCGCCGCAGTCGAGATCGAGTTCGAGGGCGCCGGTCTCCACCGTCGCGCGGGTGACCGGATACTCCGCGGGGAGGGTTTCGAATTCCCGGTTCTTCGGTTTCCACCGGAGGAGGAGGGAGCCGTCTCCGTTCAGCCGGAGGGCGAAGGTTTCATTTTCAAGCGAGAGCATACGATATGGTTCTCCTTACAAGGGGTTGATTTCCGTTTCAGATAAATTCCCGCGTTCCAGCAGAAAATCGCACGGCGGCACTGTTTCGCCGGAGTCGGTCCGGAACGCCCGGTCCGAGAAGTTTACGGTCACGGTGACGCCGTTCGCAAAGCGGGTGCGGTGGACGAGTTTCTCGGCATCCAGCCAATCGAAGGCGGTCATTTTCTCATAGCCGGTAAGCCGCGCTGCAGCCGAAGCCCGTTTCGCCGACTCCAGCAGCAGAGGCTTTTGCCGTTTCCAGTCGGCGACGTGCAACGAGTAGAGCGGCGGCTGCCCGTAAAGCAGGTTGAAGAGGTCACGTCGCGGCAGCAGTTCCGGACAGCAGTTCGAACTGTCCCCCCAGTACCAGTAGCTGACCATGCAGTCATGGTAGATCAGCTCCCACAGCGGAATCCGATAGCGTGGATTGAGCATGAAGCGGTCGAAGATCTCCTCGTGCTCTTCCGGTGTATATTGGTGTGCCTTGCTTCGCCCTGATTCCCGGTAATTGAGCCGGTAGAGGGCGGGGCTGAGCTTGCCCTCGCTGTAGCAGCAGGCTCCGACATAGCTTTCACAGCCCTCTTCCGTGCCGGAGATCAAGCCGGCGTCACCGAGAATCTGAAACGCCTCCCGGCGCTTCCGGATGCTTTCGCGCCGGGTCAGCGGATGCTCCGGAGCGCGGCACTCCATGGCTCCGCCTCCCATCACGTCGAAAAACCACGCTTCGAAGCCGTGTTCGCGGGCAAGAGCGGGAACCTCCGCCCGGGTGTATTCCGGGGCGAACTGCGGGCAGACCCGGTTCTGGTGGTGCATGATGCCGTCCCGGCCGCGGAGGGCCCACGCCTGTATGTAATTCCCCGCTTCGTCCCGCACGGTGTCGCGGGGCCACGCCGTCATCCGCCGCGCAGTGTAGTCGCATTCCCGGAGCCGTGCCGGCGGAATCAGCGGCGCCAGCGTACCGGGCAGTTCATCCTCCAGATTGTCGTATTTTGCAGTCAGAAATCCTGTTTTTTCTGCGATTTTCCCCGCGGCGGGGCAGTCCCCGGCGAAGAAGAGTCCGATCAACGCCCGGTCGCAGCCGGCGGCTTTGATTTCTCCGGCAATCCGGACGAGCTCCACCGCCGTCGGGTTCAATTCGGCGTCTCCGGCTCCGTACATGAACTCCTCGTATTGATCGGGCCAGATCCAGAACTCCGGCGCGCCGATCAGGCGGTCCAGTTGCGGGAGCCGCCATCGCTTCTCCCGCAGGGATTCGACCGGACCTGGCGCATCGCGGTAACGGCGATAGGCGGCGCAGAGGGCGGAGAGGCCGCCGCGGTCGCCGGAGAGGAATCGTACCGCCCGTTCATATCCCCAGACACCGCATTCCGGCAGCCAGCCGAGCTGAGAGTGGAGCAGGCCGCCTTCCCGTTCGTGGCGGACCTGCGCATCGGTGCCGGACTCCACCGCCAGAACGATCCACGCATCTCCGCGCAGCGAAGCGAGAAACGCCAGATGCCAGCTCTGGGAGTTGAGGAGTGAGCACTCCGGCAGAACCGGGATCGACGGGTCGTCGACCGGAAAGGCAAATCCCTCTCCCGCCGGAATCAGCGCGAGATCACCCAGGTCCGGAATCAGCGAGCCGGGGTATTCCACCGGTGCGGTCAGGGCGCCGTCTCCTGCGAGTCGCAGCTCCGGATTGCCGTCGTCGGCAAACCGCAGCGTCGCCTCCAGCGGGAAGGAAAGCCGCGGCGTGCGGAGGCGGAACCGGAACTTTCCCTCCTCACGCCGGAGCGCTTCGATTTTGCATCCGTTCCCGGCGAAGCGGAAAATCGTCTCTCCGCAGCGGAGTGTGAGGGCGGAATCCGCCTCATTCAGAGAAATTGTTCGGCCATTTTGCATCAGTTCCGGCATGGCGTGGCTCCTCGCTCTGAAAAGTCGGTCGGCTGAATCGAAATCAAACGGGATTCCAGGTTTTTCCGGATGAATCCGAATCCGGGGTTTTCGATCTGGCGGATCAGCAGTTCCGCAGCGCATTTTCCCAGCTCTTCGAGCGGCGGCTCCACCGTCAGCAGTTCGTGCGGCAGAAACGCGGTGAGCGAGGCGTGGTCGAAGCCGGAAAGCCGGACACCGTCGAGCCGGATTCCCCGCCGGTGCGCATCGCGAATGAGGTCGCCCGCGCAGATGTCGTTGAGGCAGCATACCGCGTCGGGGCGCTTGCCCGCATGGCGGAACTGTTCGAAAAAGCGCTCCGTCTCCTCCGGTGAACTCTCACCGGTGCAGAGGAGTTCCGGCCGCGCCTTCAGGCGGCACCGTTTCAACCCCTCCAGAAATCCCTGTTTGCGTTCGCGGGTGGCACTGCGGCTGAGGCCGGCATTGCTGTAGAGGGCGAAACGTCGGCACTTCTCCCGGTAGAGGAGGCGGACGATCTTCGCGATGGCGTCGCCGTTTTCAAACGTGAGCAGATTTCCGTCGATCCCCTGCGGCAGGCGGACCAGAAAGAGGGTGGGAATGCCGCTGCGCACCAGATGAGGGAGCGCCTTCCAATCGTTCCGGTTCGGGTCGGCATAAACCACCATCCCGGCGGGATTGCGGGCGATGGCGGTGGAGAGAATCCGTTCCTGAGACGCCGTATCGCCGCACAGCGGAATGATGGAACTCAGGTAGTTCGCCTCCTCCGCCGCCCGGCTGAACTCCCGCAGCGAGAGGGCGAAAAAGGTGAGGTCGTAGCAGAGAAACACCAGTTCGCGCGAGATCACCCGGCTGTTTCCCGTCACCAGATTGCCGACGCCGTTGATCGTGCGGATCAGATTTCGCCGGGCCAGTTCCGCCAGAGCGCGGCGGAGCGTCGGCTTGCTGACCTGAAACGATTCCGCCAGAAGTTGTTCCGACGGCAGAAAGCTGCCGATCGCCATCCGGCTCACCCGTTTTTCCAGCTCCCCGACCAGTGCGGGGTAGCGGCTGCTCCGTGCCATTTCCCGTGTTCCTGCGCTGCTGATTGTCTCTGATACAAGATAGTTCTGCGGTGGGAAAATGCAAGTATAAAATGTAAAAATTAAATAATTATTTTAAAGTTTATTTCGCAGAAATGACGGGAAATTTGAAGGTTTCTCGGGGATGTTTTCAGGATAAACCGCTGTTTTGCCGAAATTATGGAGAATATGTCGTGTTTGAAAAATAAAATAATTTTTCCGGTATGGAGTTCCGAGCCGAAATGGGCCGCGATGGGGAACACCGCGGCCCGTTTCGCCGGTTCAGAGGGTGACGCCGTCCTTGAAGATGGCGATCTCCTGATAACGGTAGGTTTCGTTGCGCGCCTCGACTTCACCCGAGGCGAGCCGGATCACGTAGTCGAACAGCTCCCTGCCGAGCTCTTCGAGCGTGACTCCGCCGCGAACCAGAACCCCGGCGTCGAAGTCGATCCAGTTCGGCTTCCGTTCGGCCAGCTCGTGGTTGGTGGCGATCTTCACCGTCGGAACCGGCCCGCCGAACGGCGTGCCGCGCCCGGTGCTGAAGAGCACGATCTGGGCGCCCGCCGCGGTCAGCACCGTCGTGGCGACCATGTCGTTGCCGGGGCCGGAGAGCAGATTGAGTCCCGGCGTGCGGAGCGATTCGCCGTAGCCGAGCACATCGACCACTTCGCCGGTGCCGCCCTTCTGGGTGCAGCCGAGCGATTTCTCCTCCAGCGTCGAGATGCCGCCGGCCTTGTTGCCGGGGGAGGGGTTCTCGTAAACCACCTGCCCGTGGCGGATGAAGTAGGCCTTGAAGTCGTTGACCATTTTGACGCAGCGGTCGAAGACGTCGCGGTTGCGGCAGCGGTTCATCAGCAGCGTCTCCGCGCCGAACATCTCGGGCACTTCGGTCAGCACCGAGGTACCGCCCGCCGCCGTCAGCAGGTCGGAGAAGCGGCCGATCAGCGGGTTCGCGGTGATGCCGGAGAGGCCGTCGGAACCGCCGCACTTCAACCCAACCTTGAGCTCCGAAACCGGAATCGGTTCGCGTTCGAGTTTCGCCGCCTGTTCCGCGAGTTCGGCCAGCAGCTTCAGACCTTCGTCGTATTCGCTGCCGTCCTCCTGCGCCTTCAGGAACCGGATGCGCGAACGGTCGTAGTCGCCCAGCCGCTTCTGAAAGCTCTCCAGCGTGTTGTTCTCACAGCCGAGCGCGACGATGAGCACGCCGCCCGCGTTGGGGTGCTTCGCCAGCGCGGCGAGCATGTTCGCGGTGGTTTCGTGGTCGTCGCCGAGCTGCGAGCAGCCGTAGGGATGCGGAAACGCGAGCACCCGCCGGACCGACCCCTGCGGCAGCTGCCGCTCGAAGTCGCGGGCGAGATTCTCCGCGAGCTTGTTGACGCAGCCGACCGTCGGAATGATCCAGAGGTCGTTGCGCACACCGACCGTGCCGTCGGCGCGGCGGAAGCCCAGAAAGGTCCGGCCCGCCTCCGTCGCCGGAAGCCGGGCGGGCGGCACCGGATTGTAACTGTACTCCAGCTCGCCCGCGAGCCGGGTCTTGAGGTTGTGGGTGTGGACGAACTCCCCGGGGGCGATGTCGCGCGTCGCTTCGCCGATCGGCATATCGTACTTGATGACCGCCGTTCCCGCCGGAATCGCTTCCAGCGCGAACTTGTGGCCGCGTCCGACCGCTCCGGAAAGGGTGACTTCGAGCCCGTCGACGCGGCAGTGTTCCCCGGCGGCGAGGTCAGTCAGCGCGACGGCGACGTTGTCGGTCCGTCCGATTCTGAGGTAGCGCGGAGCTTCGGCCATGGTCACTTCTCCAGCAGTTTCTCGACTGCGGAAGTGATGCCGAGCTCGTCGATCGAGCGGAGGTCGGCGGCGGCGCGGGCGGTGAAGCCCGGAATCGTGTTGAGATCCATGCCCCAGAAGTCGGTGCGCGCCATCACCGTGCGGATGAACGCCTCGTAGTCGCCGCTCTGCTTCAGGCGGTCGAATTCGGCGTTGAGAAAGGCGATCTTTTCCGCGTCGTCGCGGATCGGGTAGGCGCCCGCCGCCCGCTTGCCGGACCAGTTGCCCGCCGCGTCGACCGTGCCGCGATAGAAGCTGAGCAGCGCGGCGAAGCTGAAGGCGAGCACCTTCGGCAGCTTGCCGTTGATCTTCTCGTAGTCGATCAGCGACGGCAGCACCCGGACCTGCCACTTCGAAATCGAGTTGAGCGAGATCGAAATGAGCTGGTGGTTTGCGAAGGGGTTGAGGAAGCGTTCGATGATCGATTCGGCGAACGCCTTCTTCTCGTCGTCGGGCAGCTGGACGGTCGGGAACACCTCTTCGAAGAGCGCGGTCCGCAGATATTTGCCGAAGAGCTTGTCGCCGGTCATCTGGTCGACGAAATCGAATCCGGCCTGATAGGCGGCCAGCACGCTCGACGTGTGTCCGCCGTTGAGGAAGCGGACCTTGCGGCTGCGGTACGGGGTCTGGTTCTTCGTCCAGACGACGTGGAGACCGGCTTCGGCGAAGGGGATCACCGCGCGGTACTTCTCATCGCCTTCGATCACGAAGAGGTGGAAGATTTCGCCGCAGTCGATCAGGTTGTCCTGATAGCCGAGTTTTTTGCACCAGTCGGCGGCCTCGTTGCGCGGATATCCGGCGACGATGCGGTCGACCAGCGTGTTCATGAAGGCGCACTCCTCCTTGACGTAGTTCTCGAATCCGGCCCCGAGCTTCCAGTCGGCGGCGTAGTGGAGGATGCAGTCACGCAGCGTCGAACCGTTCTTGTCGATGAGCTCGCAGGGGACGAGCACCAGCCCCTTCTGCCCCGCCTTGAACCGCTCGAAGAGCAGGCTGGTGAGCTTGGCCGGGTAGGTGACCTGCGTTTTGCCGGGGGTGTAGGGTTCCGGCTTGTATTCGATGCCCGCCTCGGTGGTGTTCGAGAAGACCAGCTGCAGATCGGGCGAGACGGCGCACTTGACGATCGCCTCCCAGTCGCTGTCGGTCTTGAGACACCCCTTGACGCAGGTGATGATGCGCTTGTATTCGGCTGGGGCGCCGTTCTCCATGCCGCGGAGGATCAGCGTGTAGAGCCCGTCCTGCGCGTTGATGAGGTCGGCGGTGCCCTGCGGCAGCGGCTGAACCAGCTGGACCATTCCGTTGAACTTGCCCGCTTCGTTGGACTTGTCGATCATCCAGTCGATGAAGGCGCGCAGGAAGTTGCCTTCGCCGAACTGCATGACCTTGACCGGATACTCCTTCTGAGGACCGATTTCCAGGCCCGGCGTGTGGATCGACGGCAGAAGCTTGCGGTTGAGTGTTTCCATCATTCACCTCTCTATGGTTAGTTGGAACAGTTGGTTGACTTTTCAATGAATTGCAGAACGAATTGCCAGTCGGCAAGGGTGACGTCATGTTTGCCGGTACGCAGATAGTAGCCGACCCCGTCGCCGTACAGCGGCCGGTCCGGCGGCGGAAACTCCGCCTCTGTCCCCAGCCCCGCCGCGCCGAAGAGACGGTAGACTTCGCCCGCCGCCTTTGCCGCCAGAAACTCTCCGCGCGGATCGGCCCAGAGATCCTCGGTGGCGCTCGCCACCAGCACCGGCCGCGGTGCGACAAGCGAGATCAGAAAATGCTGGTCGAAGGGGAGTTCCTCTTCGCGTCCGGCATAGGAGTCGAGCACCTTCCGGAACCACCAGGGGAAGGTTTCGGTGATGTAGGAGATGTGTTCCCCGAAATTCCGGCGGCTGAGCGCCGCGCCGCAACAGCCGGAGTCGTTGCTGACCACCCCGGCGAAGCGGGGATCGTTGGCCGCCGCCCAGAGCGCGGTCTTGCCGAGGCGGGAGTGTCCGTGCAGCCAGATCCGTTTCCGGTCGATTGCAGGTTCGCTCTCGAGCAGTTCCAGCAACAGGATACAGCCGAATGCCCAGGCGCTGATTGCGGTGCAGTCGCGCTGTTCCGGCGTCAACTCCTCCGGTGTGCGGAAGAGTTTCCAGACGCTTTCAGCCCGCCCATCCGCCCGGTCGGGGAAGAGGTCGCCCCGGTTGGCGGTGATCACGCTGAAACCGTTTCGGATCAGCTCCGAAAAAGGCCAGCGTGAGGCGCCCGCGCCCCGCTCCGCCGGCTGGGTGAGGCGGGCCGTTTCAGTCGGGTAGACGTCCGGCTCGGTGCTGACCGCGTGATTCCCGGGGAAGTTCAGCCCGGCAATCGCCGGGACCGGCTTCTCCGCGTGGAGCGGCAGATACCAGAGCACATCGACGAAATGGGTTTTGCCATCGTTGGCAAGCTGGATTCTAACTTCACGGCGCTTCGCGATGCCGCCGAGAGCGCCGTCGAGTTCGCGGCGCAGCTCGAAGCGGATCGACTCCGGGCGCGGCGGCAGGGCGCCGTACATGAGGCGGGTGAAGTCATCGAGAATTTCCGGACGTCTGACGTTGTTCCACTCGGTGGCGGAACCGACTTTGCCGCCGCGGGGGCGGTCGAGGGGGGAGGGCAGGGGCAGCTGCCCCGCCTTCGCTTCCTCAGTGTTGATCGGGAATGCCATACTTCCTACTCCATGAAAAGGTTGCGGCTGGTGAACCTCGGTTCGCTGGTCAAATTGATGCCGAGCTTGCGCAGCCCGGATTCGTCGCCGGCGGTCGGCAGATGGCTGATGTGCATTTCGCAACCGTAGAGTTTTGCGAGCTTGCGCATGGCCAGCCGTGCGGCCGGATTCGACGGCACCGAGACGCTGAGCGCGGTCAGCGTCTCGGCCAGATCGAGGCTGATCCCCTTGCTTTTGAAGATGTTCTTTTTGAGCATGCCGAGCGAATCGATCACCTCCGGGGAGATCAGCGGCAGGTCGTCCGGGAGTTTTGCGAGATATTTGATCGCGTTCAGAATGCAGCTCGAGGCGGCGTGGAGAAGCGGGGAGTTCTTGCCGGTGATGATGGTGCCGTCGGGCAGTTCGAGCGCGGCGCCGCAGTAGATGTTGTCGCTGCCCTTGTCCGGCTGTTTTTCCGCGGCTTTCGCGGCTTCGCGGGCGGGGGCGACCACCCGGCGGTCGAGTTCGGTGACGCCGAGATCGTCCATCAGGAGCTTGACCCGGTCGATGGCGCCCTTGTCGGCGGCACCGGTCGCGTAGTCGCACATGTAGCGGAAGTAGCGGCGGATGATCTCCTGAATGGAGGCCTGTCGCACCACTTCGTCGTCGGTGATGGCGAAGCCGACCCGGTTCACCCCCATGTCGGTCGGGGAGCGGTAGAGCTGTTCGGGATCCATGATCCGTGCGCAGATCCGCTTGACGACCGGGAAGATTTCGACGTCGCGGTTGTAGTTGACCACCGTCTCTCCGTACGCTTCGAGGTGGAAGGGATCGACCATGTTGACGTCGGCCAGGTCGGCAGTCGCCGCTTCATAGGCGATGTTGACAGGGTGGTTGAGCGGCAGATTCCAGACCGGGAAGGTTTCGAATTTGGCGTATCCGGCGCGGATGCCGCGTTGGAATTCGTGATAGACCTGCGAGAGGCAGGTGGCCATCTTCCCGGAATTCGGACCGGGACCGGTGACCACGACGATCGGGCGGTCGGTTTCGATGTAGGCGTTGGCGCCGTATCCGCGGCTGCTGACGATGGTTTCGACCTCGGTCGGATATCCTTCGATCGGGCGGTGGGTGTAGACTTTGATGCCGCGGCGGGAGAGTTTGTTCATGAAGGTCCGCACGGCGGGCTGGTTCTGGTAGCGGGTGACCACGACCGCCTTGACGTCGAGCCCCCAGTCGCGGAGGTCGTCGATGGTGCGCATGGTGTCGGTATCGTAGGAGAGGCCGAAATCGGCGCGCATCTTCTTCTGTTCGATATCGCCTGCGTAGATGCAGATGACGATGTCGACCTTGTCCTTGAGTTTCTGGAGCAGCTTGATTTTCGCGTTGGGGTCGAACCCCGGCAGGATGCGTGCCGCGTGGAAGTCGCAGATCAGCTTCCCGCCGAATTCCAGATAGAGTTTGTCGTCGAATTTACCGGCCCGTTCCAGGATCGCCTGGGATTGTTCCTCCAGATATTTCTCGCTGTCGAATCCGAGTTTCATACCAAATCCTTCACCGCAGATGAAAATTGCATATACAAAAACAGAATATACCGGCAAAACGCTGTTTTTTCAAGACGGCGGAGCAATTTTATCGGCGATGCGGACTTTTGAGGAGGCCGTCGGAACCGGCCGCGGTTTTCCGTACGGGAAATCGCGGCCGTCACGAAAGAGTTACGACGGTCAGATCAGCTTCTGCCGGCCGGTTTCAGCGAATTCAGCAGTTCCGAAATGCGCAGTTCCGCGCCGCAGACGACCGAATCGGATGCTCCGTAGAAGAGGAGAAGTCGGTCGCCTTCGGTGATCTGCCCGTTGGTGAAGATGCAGTTGTTGTAAAAACCGTTTCGTTCATAATCGGCTTCCGGTTCCATGAACGGTGTTTCGGAACGTGCGATCACCCGGGAGGGGTCGGCATGGTCCAGCAACAGTCCGCCGAGAGCATAGCGTCCGTTCCGATCGGCTCCGTGGTAGATCTCGAGCCATCCGCGCCCGGTCTCCAGCGGGGCGGCGCCGGCGCCGATTCTTTCCTCGTCCCAGCTGCCGGGGCGGGTCATCGCGATGCAGCGGTGGTTTCCCCAGTGACGGAGATCGGGCGATTCGGCCAGATAGATATGATTTCCGCAGGCAGGATCTGTCGGCCGGTGGAGCAAATAGAATCGGTCTTCCAGCCGGCGGGGAAAGAGCGCTGCATCCTTGTTGCTCGGCGGGAGGAGCAGTCCTGTTGCGCTGAAAGTGCGCCAGTCACGGGTGCGGCGGCATCCCACCGCGACGCCACCCGGCCCGACTGCGGTGAAGGTGAGCAGATATTCCCCATCGATCTCTTCGACCCGGGCATCTTCGATTCCGTAAGCTTCGCAGGGCTGTTCCGGCACCAGGCGGCATTGGTAATCGGGAGTGAAAGTCCGGCCGCCATCCGTGCTCCAGGCGACCAGCAGGCTGGACATGGTAGTCAGATAAAATCGCCCGTTCCACACAAAACTGCGCGCTTCAACTTCGCGAATGCCGGGATCATTTTTGCGTACCCGGACGATGGAGATGGTTCCGTCTTCCGCCAGAATCGGGGTGGCCAGAAAACCGGCTTCCGGAATCGGCCGTTCCGCGACGCGCAACAGCAGGCCGATTTTTCCATCGAATCGGAACGCTCCCGGATTCAGTACGCAGGTAACTTCAAAATCCGGCCGCGATGGAATCAGATCGCGGGGCGTCAGCAGTGGATTGCCGGCAAAACGGGAAACAGAGATTTTCATGATTGCATCCATTGTTTATCTCAATTGTTCCGATAAAAATTGAGGGAGTTGTACCAGGCGATCAGGCCGTTGTTCTTTTTCAACTCCTGTCCGGTGTGGAGTTTCGCATGCCCGTCCCCGAAGCCCACGGCGGTGCGCTCCTGGTGGGGGGTGAAAACGCCGCCGCCGTTGGTGTCCAGATTAAACCGGGGAATGGGAGTTCTGGTGTCGCTGGAATCGCTGAAAATGATGGTGCGAGACGGCTTTTTCATGGCGGAAACGACGACAACACGGAATTCGGAGCCGGAGGTTTGTTTCAATACATAACTGCCGAACTCGTCGTCATTTGCGCTGTAGTTGCTGTTGATGATGCCGTAGGTGCTGTTCCAGTAGAACGCATTGCTCTTTCTCTCCGACGCGGGGATCTTGTTGTTGCAGGACGGGCACTGCAGGGCAGCCCGGGTAAGGTAGCCGCTTCCTTCTATGGAAAACGCTCCGGCAGCATCCTGCTTGTTGCTGAGGATGGCGGACCACAGCCAGTAGGAGGTATTGTCTCCGGGGTGCTGCATCGTGATGATGTAGTAGTTGTTATAATCCCCGGAATATTGAATCTGCGCCATCATGGCCTGTTTCTTGTTATTGACGCACTGGGTGGCCTTGGACTTCTCCCGTGCGTTGTTCAAGGCCGGCAGCATCAGGCTCGCCAGAATGGCGATGATCGCGATGACGATGAGCAGTTCAGTCAAAGTAAATTTTTCCTGTACTTGATTCATGCTTCAAACCCTCTTCATGGTTCATTTGATTTTCTGGAGCCGTCACTGCAACGTTACGAGTTCCGGACCGACAAGATAAAGGAGCGAGGGACCGGCAGTCACACTGCGGTCGGGAAGTGGTTGCGGTTCTCCGAGATGATTGAGAACTTGCTGGATTTCTCCCTTGATGCTGAGCTGGACCTGTTCCGGCTCAAACGCGGACCAGAGCGCCCAGATTCTGGTGCCGTCGCCGCGGGTCCAGCCGGCGAGATAGAGGTTGCCGTGCCGGCTGAGTGTCGGAGTTGTCGAGCCGGAAGGGCAGAGTTTCGTCAACGTCTGGTAGGCGCGGAACGACGGGAGCGGCTCCAGGTTCCATTGGCAGATTCCGAAGTGCGCTTCCCGCTCTGCTGGTTGCCCTTTGGCCGAGAGGAAGTTGTACCAGAAGATACGTTCAATGCCATGAGCCAGGGCGATGAGATAGGTACGGGGCAGCAGTTCCGCCTGCCTGGCTTTCGATACGCTTTCGACGACGTTGATCGAGGTGCAGACGATGATGTTGCCTTTCAGGTCGCTGTTGAGTTGGTAGAGTGCGGCATTCACGCCGCGGTACTGGTCGGTTCCTGCTTCGATGACGGGAATGAATCGATCGCCCGGTTTCTGATTCCGGTCGTGAAGAAAGCGCCCGGTGGGTTTGAATGTCACTTCGAACTGGCCGGCAAATTCCGCCGCCGGCTTTTGATAGATCTCCTTTTCCGGGACATCTCCTGTCCAGTAGGCTTCCCAGCCGATATGAAATTGCGCGACGTATTTGTCGCCGACCTGGACCCGGGTGATTTTGCCCTGCTTGTTCTGTCGCAGATCGTAGAAGAACGGCAACCCTGCCGGCAGCAGCAGAGTGCCGCCATGCTTCACGTAGTTCAGCAGAGCGGGAATGTGCCGCGCGGGAAACGCTTCTCCGAATGCCGGAATCAGAACTGGGTACTTCGCCGGATCGAGACGGTTGAGTTTTTCAAACGAGACCTCTTCGAACCCCTTGAATTCCGGAAAAAGATTTTTGAAGTCGAAGTTGATTTCCTGCTGAAATCCGTTGGCCGGATCATTGACGATCGCCATGGTCGACTGCGCCGGTTCAATGCCTGCCCGTCGGAAAACCGGAGGCAGGACCTCCTGATAGAATTTTGACGGCAGCGCCGTGGACCAGCCGACTTCGGTAATCCAGATCGGTTTGTGAACCGCATATCGGTTCATCAGGGCCTTGAGTTCTCTGAACTGCCGGATCATCTGCTCCGGGATTCCCTGCCAGTGGTAGGGATGAATGTTCATGACGTCAAAATAGTCGCCGGCGCCGGCTTTGAGCGATTCTTCGATAAAGGCCAGCGGAACGCCCGAGGTCCCGCCGTAAAGGACGGTCAGAGCCGGGTCAATTTTCTTGATGGTCTCATAGGTGCGTTTCAACAGGGAAGCATAGTTTTTTCCGCTTGCGGTATCCCGCCAGAAATTGTTTCCGTTCTGTTCGTTCCATACTTCCCAGAAGCGCAGATCCTTCGCGTAGCGGCTGACCGTGCGGCTGACGTATTCGTTCCATGCATCGGGGTGCTTCCAGGCTGGACGCGCCCAAGGTACGTCATAGTCGAGAATCGGAAGAATGTTGATCTTTTGCTCTTTTGCTTGTTGGACTGTTCTGTCAAAATTGGAAAAATCCCACTGTCCCGGTTTTTTCTCGATCCTCTCCCAGGTGAAATCCGTACGCACCCAGTTGATGTCCGCCTCCTGCATTCTGGCTAATTCCGGAAGCACATTCGCCGGTGCGCGGTGGCTGATGTGCGAACAGACGCCATAGGGATCCTGTAGTGTTTTCTCCGGCGCGGTGGCGAACAGGGCTGCCATTCCGGTCAACGCGGTGAAGAAACATGCTGTCTTTTTTCTGTTGATGATCATTGTACCTACTCCTGTTTGGGTTGTATGGATCTCTCTTATTTCATAATCTTTATTCAAGGGAACGTTCTGACCGGTTTCTTCCTCCGGTTGAAGTGAACTCTTTCTGATTTTCCTTTTTACTCATAAAACAATTAATAATTGAAAAAAAGTGAATTAAATTCCGCCTGTCTGCGCCACCGGAGCGGCCGGTCGGCCGGATGAGTGCTTGAAGTCAGTCCGGTGGTACTTCCGGAGAGAAGGAATTCAAGGAACATACGGATTCCCGCTCCACCAGTTTCAGCGGCAGAACGATGGAATCCGCCTTCTGGCCGGAGAGCTGCCGGAGCAACATGGCCGCGGCGATTCTGCCCATCTCGCGGCGGGGAACTTCCATTGTGGTCAGGCGCGGCAGCGATTGCATTCCGCTGTAATCTCCGTCAAACCCCGTCACGCTGATATCGCGGGGAATGCGCAGGTTTCGTTTCTGCAGCACCCGGCAGATCGCATTCCCCATCATGTCATTGGCGGCGACGATTGCAGTTGGCGGTTCCGGGCAGTCAAGCAGTTTTGCCAGATCTTGTTTCGCCTCATTGTAGCGGAAGAAGCGTTGGACGATCGTGCTGTCTACGGTGATCCCATGGGCGAGCAGAGTGTTGCAGTAGCCGATGTAGCGTTCCAGAAAGGAGGTCTGCAGTGGAGTGCTCACAAAGCCGATTCGGCGATGGCCTCTTGCGAGCAGATATTCGACCATCGCGGCGGCTCCGCCCTCGTTGTCACCGGTCACGCAGCAGATTCCCGGCAGTTCAATTCGATTGTCGACCACGACAAACGGGAAGCCGGACTGTTGGAATTGGATTGCGATTTCTTCCGGAATCCGGTTGATCAGAATCGCTCCCTGAAACTGTTCTTCTTCGGTCAGATGGCGTATCAGTTTATGTGGTGTGGTGCTTTCGTCGGCATAGAAATAGGCGAAACTGCAGCCGGCGGCGGAAAGTTTGTTGTTGATTTCGAAGAGAATTTCTGCATAAAATGCGTGTGCGTTACAGGTTACGTTTCTGGCCAGCAGCAGGGCGATTTGATGGCCTGCCGGTCTGCGCAGTTCGGTTTCCCGGCGCACGAAGGTGCCTCGTCCCTGGCTGCGTATCAGCAGCCCGTCGGCGACCAGTTCGCGCAGGGCCCGTTCGACAGTTGCGAGAGAAACGCGGTATTCCGCCATCAGCGCCCGCTGAGTGGGGAACTTTGCGCCGGCCGTGAATTCCGTCTCCACCCGTCGGCGGAGAATTTCACACAGTGATTTGTATTTGCTTGCCATGGTGTCCGCGTTTCTGATTGAAAAGATTTCTTTGTGATAAATTATATTGTTTTTTTATTGGAAAACAAATTTTGCCGTTGAAAAACCGTCAAAATCAGCCGGAAATCGTGAGAATTTGCCGTTTTCATGGAAAAAAGCGGAAAATTGAATCGAATCATTCCGGAACTGCGGGGGCAAGGCCAATATTCCCGTCTGTAACGCGTCAATTGCCGGTCGGTATTCGCTGGTAGAATTTTTGTCTTGTCGCCGAAGATACCCTCTCTTGACAGAAACGGTCGTGCGATGTATGTTATCATGGGTCAGCAGGATATGGCTTGCGATGAAAAAGAGTTGCGGAAAAGTGCGTTCGCAGGATCTGTTTCCCTGTATGGAAGCTGGAGAGAGAGGAGAATCTTTTGGTGAAGTTTATTTTGAGCCGCAAGGGATTTGACTCCGGATCCGGCGGGAGTCCCAGCCCGATTCTGCCGGATGGAACCATGCTTTCCCTGCCGATTCCGGAGCAGGATTCCCACGGAAAACAATACGACACCGGCAGGCGGTTTTGCCAGCTGAATCTGCCCGCCTGCTTTTCCCGGGCGGAATTCTGCCACCTTGATCCGGACATTCGGCCGGAGTTGTATAGGGAAATTCCGAAGCATTGGAGGCCGCTCTTCGGGCAATGCGGAGCAGCTCAAGCGCATCTGCATCGAAAAAAGGTCGGGCCGAATGATATCTTTCTCTTTTTCGGGCTGTTTCAGGAGGTCGATGAAAATTTCCGGTACAGGGGTTGTCCGTTTCATGCCGTCTGGGGATATTTCCAGATCGGTGAAGTCCTGTCTCTGCCGGACCCGGGCGATTCATGGCATCCCCATACCAGAGAGTCCTATAAGAATTCTGTCGGCAATACGGTGTATGTCGCAAGAAAAAGCCTGGACGGGGATGAGCAGATTCCGGGGTACGGAACGTTTGTCTACAACAGCGCTTCCCGTCCGTTGCTGACTCTTTCACTTGACGGGAAACCGCCGGTAACGCACTGGAGCTATTCCGCTGTTCCCTGGGTGGAGCCCGAAACCGGGGAAAGTCATATGAGTTATCATGGAAACAGGGCAAGATGCCGGAATGGGTACTTCCTGGCGGTGAGCCGGGGGCAGGAGTTTGTTTTGGATGAAAAGGGGTCGGCTGTCGCCGGGAAACATTTTAGGAACTTGTTGAAATATCGGAAGGCTTCGACAATCCCCGGGCGTATTTGATGTGCCCGGTTGCCGGTTGGATCGAAGTTGCCGGAGAAGGAAAAAATGCGTTTTCAAATCACTGAATCGGAAAAACAGGCGCTCTGCCGGCAGGTGCCGGAGTTCCGGGAATATGTCCGGCGGATCACGCTGCCGGAGCTCGAATGCGACGGCGACCTCTTCGGCGGACTGGTCCGCAGCGTCGTCTCGCAGCAGCTCGCCATCCGCGCGGCGGAGGCGATTCTGGGAAGACTGGAGGCGCTGACCGGCGAACTCTCCGCCGAACGGATCCTCACGGCCGATCCCGGGGCGATGCGCGCGTGCGGCCTCTCCTCCCGCAAAGTGGAGTACCTGCGCGGCATCGCCGATGCGGCCGTTTCCGGTTCCGTCGACTTCGCCTCGCTCGCCACGCTCGACGACGCGGCGGTCATTCAGGAGCTGATTCAACTCAAGGGGGTCGGCGTCTGGACCGCGGAGATGCTGCTGATCTTCTCCCTCGGCCGCCCGGATGTGTTGAGTTTCGGCGATCTGGGAATCCGCCGGGGCATCATGCTGCTTACCCGGCGCGATTCGCTTTCAAAAGAGGAGTTCGAAGTCTTCCGCCGCCGCTGTTCCCCGTACGGTACGCTCGCTTCGCTCTACCTCTGGAGAATCCGCCCCGGCGGCATCGCCGGAAACTGAGCGTCGCTGAAAAAAAATCTTTTTTTTCATGTTTGCGACTTGATTTTTCTTTTGCGGCCGGATATCTTAACGATAGAGTTATTTAAATATGTTGCATTAAAAAAATATATATTTGGATAGTATGACGAATACTGATAAAATCAGGGAATGGATTGTTGGGCAGAAGCAATCCGGCAGTTTGAAACCGGGTGATAAATTGCCGAGCTACAAGACATTCATGGATCTGTTTCACATCAGTTATCTGACGGCTTCCCACACGTTGAACAAACTGGCGCGCGAGGGGCTGGTGGAGTGCAGGCGGGGGAGCGGGACCTATCTGGCGGGCGGAAATGAATTGACCGTGCTGCTGAACATTCATCCGACGACGATCTCTTTTGACCGGATGCGCAAATTGCTGAACAAGCATCTGGCGAACGCAGATCTGCATCTCAACGTGGAACTTGCGCCGGTGGAGGAGATTAACAATCCGATACATCGCGACGAGATTGCCCGGAAATACAAGGCGGCACTTTCCATTTATCCGTTTGCACGGAATGAGGTGGAGTTGCCGCCGGCGGATTTGACCCGGATGCCTGATTACCGGGAGGTGGCGGCCGGTCTGGTGCAGGCGGAAGGTATTTCCTGTGATAATGCTCTGCCGTTTACCTTTTATTCGTATCAGTTGGGGGTCAACCGCGGCTTGCTGAAAAAAATCGGAATGCGGCTGGAGCAGCTGGTCCCGGGATTTGATTGGTGGGAGGAGTTTGTCCGGCGCTGCAGAATGGCCGGTCTGCTGCCCGCTTCTTTCGATTACATGGAAAACAGTGTTTACCTCTTTCAGGATTTTCTGCAGCTGTTGTTCTCGCTGATTCCTTACGATGCCCGGAAATATGAAGGAGTTGAACCGTTGTTTGACACGCCGGAAGGGCATCGCTTTCTGAGCATTATCCGGGATTCGGAACCGATTGTCGATGTCCTTCATGACAGTCGCAGTTTCTTTCACAACGGTGCTGTTCTCCATTTCCAGCTCGGCAGCTGGATCACGGTGCAGAACAAAGAGAGCAATCGGCCGGACAAGGAGATCAGCGATCTGGAGATTGTGCCGTATCGCACTCCGGACGGGCGAAAACTCTGCTTCCTCGATCCGGATTGTCTTAAAGCCTACTTTCGTCACGATGCCACCCTTGAGGAACAGAATCGGGTCTGGGAACTGATGAAGATCATGGTTTCCCGGGAGTTTCAGATGGATTACTGCGGCGCCTCCGGACTTCTTTCCGCCAACCGCGCCATCCTTCCCACGGAATATTTCTGGAATCGGACCAATCGCTGGCATGGATTTTTTCCGGGGCCGGAGGATGAGGTTGTCTACGGCAGAACCCGGTTCTCGCCCAATCTGCGGACATCGCTTTCCGTCCTGCTGGAAAATTACCGGTTTTTTCACGCGGACGCTTCAGAAACTCTGCGGCGAATGGATGGAAAAATGTTTTTCTTCTACGTGCAATGTGCAAACCCATATCTGCAACATATCGGCGAAAAAGGAGAGGTGCCATGCGAATCATCAACAATTTTTCAGAAAAGGTGAACCCCAGCTGCTCCCATTCCCGGCCGGAAGGTGGAAGGCGGCGCGAGCAGAAGTTCTTTCCGGGAGTTCCCGTTGTGCGCCCATGCTTTACTCTTATTGAACTTCTGATTGTTATTGCCATCATAGCCATTCTGGCGGCCCTGCTTCTGCCTGCTCTGAACAAGGCCCGTTCCGCCGCGCGCCGGACAAGTTGTATCAACAATTTGAAGTCTCTTGGCAGAGCCATGACGTTATACTGCCAGGACAACAAAGACTACTGCCCTTCCGCATTCGAATGGAATCATCTCGGCGCGTCTCTCTACGGAAATTCCGGTTTTTACAAGCAGTTGACCGTCTATCTCGGGGAAAGGGCGGGACAGACTTTTTCAAACAAATTTCTCTGTCCGGTCCGGACTCAGGAAGGGAAGGATGTCAAAGGATACGCCATGCCGACGATGAGTACCAATGTTGGCCGGAATTCCGTGGCAATGGGAGGAAGAATGAACATGCTTTCCCCCGCGAAAGTCACCCGGGTCAGAAAGCCCTCCTGCATACCGGCCTTTGTGGAGTCCGACAATACCCGGTACCGGTTGTCGTACGATACGGTGGCCATGTATCCAGGGCAATTGAGAGGGTACGATTACGGCGGACTGCTGTTCAATGTCCATGGAACCGGCAGCAATTTCTATTTTGCGGACGGGCATGCCAACCTGGTCAGTTCGATTATGATCCGGCAGTACGGCGGGAAGGCTTCCTGGTTCGACATCAAGCAGGTCGTGGCTGCCTGGTAGAAGATTTTAAAAGAGAAGAGGTAAAGTATGAATTATCGCTTTTTCACGTATATTCTTTTGATATTTTTCACTTGGTTCTCTGTTCCTGCGGCTCCCGTACAAACGTTCACCTTTGAAGCAGAAGGGAAAACTTATTCCTTTCAGTCATCTATCAGAAACCGCCAGTGGAAGATTCTGCAGGGCAAACCGGATTCGACCGGTCGATGGGTTTACCGGAACAACGAGGGAGAGACGGCAGTTATTGCAACGGACCAATTTTTAACAACAGAGAAGGGAAAACAGGCCGAACTTCACTGGAATTTTGATGTCGTCAACCTTTCTGATCTGCAAAATATCGCTGTTGTTCTTCGACTTCCGCTCCGGCATTTTCAGGATGCGGAAATTCAGGTGGGAGACAAAACAAAATTTCAGATCAGTCAAACTCCGCTGTCTGCTCCACAGCTGGGACGTGGACGGATTATTTATGTGAAGACGGGAGAGAAGACTCTGACGATTGCGTTGAACCGGCAGACAACCGTGGAATGGATGGATATGCGCAGATTCAATCCCGACTATCGCGAGTGTGAACTCCGTTTTTTTGTAATCAGCGACTCTGATGCTTCCGTGCGAAAGGGGACGGTGAAATTCAATATGGAACTGTATTCCGGCAGGAAAAGTCTGCCGGAAGAAAAAAATCGATGGCAGGAAAAAGATACAATCAATCAGGTGGTGCAGCCCGGGAAGAACTGGCGCCCGTTCACCTTCGACTGGCGCGACTGCTGCGAGGAGCCGGTCTGGGGGAATTTCGGAATTGAAGCTCCCGCGGGGAAGTACGGTTTTTTGAAAGCCGATGGAGCCGTGTTCAAGGCGGGAAATCGCCGGATTCGTCTCTGGGGATGCTGTCTGAGCGGCGGAAAGGCTGCCGCGCCTTCACGGGAGGATGCCGTTTCGGCGGCGCGGTTCCTCCGGTCGCGCGGTTACAATGCGGTGAGGTTCACCCATCTGGATGCTTCTTGGGGCGTGCCGCTGGATGATCGGCGCGGAGCCGTTCCCGCCATGTCGCCGGAGAGACTGGACCGGTTCTTCTTTTTTCTGAATGAGCTCAGAAAGCAGGGAATCTATTATGTGATGGATGGAATGCACGACTTCGATTTCCCCGGACATCTCTTCCGGGATTGGAACGGTGAACAGAGGCGCGGCGGGGCAAAGCTCCTGATCTCCTTCAGCCGGAAACTCCAGGAGTACCACAATGCATATCTGCGGCTGCTGTTCACCACGAAGAATCCCTATTCCGGGCTGGTGCTGGCGGATGATCCGGCGCTGGCGGGAATTCAGTTGATCAACGAAATTTTCCTGTTGCGTTCAGCAAAACAGTATTGCACGTATGCTGATTTCCCCGCTTCGGTGCGCGAAGAAGTCCAGACCGCCTGGAATGACTGGCTGGGGACGCGGGGAGAGCGCATCGTCGATTTCGACCAGGCCGGATCGGAGGGGCGGCTGCTGTTTTTTCAGGAGATGCAGTCGCGCAATTTCAAGCGGATGTATCGCTTCCTGCGGGAGGAGCTTGGCGTGAAGTCGCCGATAGCCACGACCAGTTGTTACGTGGGGCCTGCGATGCTACCGCTGGCGTTGGACGGGGATTATACGGAGGGACACGCCTATTTTTCCCATCCGCAGGCGGCGGTTGTTGACGGCAGAAACATGAGAGCTCTTTTTGCCCGTCCCGGCTTTTATGGAGGAAATTACCTGACACTGATCCCATTCGCGCTGAGTCAGCGAATCGGATATCAGCCGTATGTGGTGGGGGAGTGGAACAGCTGCGTTCCGGAACGCTTTGACTTGCCGCTTCTGATGAGCGCCTTTGCCAATATTCAGGATATCGATGGCGCGTTTTTGTTTCAGCTGCTGCAATGCGGATGGGAAGATGCCGCTGCCCGCAGCATCGATACGTTCGGCACGATTGGCGATCCGGGAATTCTGGTGAATATGATTCCGGCTGCACTCGCCTGGCATCGCGGTTACGTTCCCCGGGCGGCGATGGAGCTGGGAGTAAAAGTGCCGGGTTTCATGACCCGCGGCAATTGCGCCCGGAAGAAGGAAAATTCTGCGGATTTCGGAAAGGTGGTCGATGCGGAAGGCAATGAGGTTGGGGAGGCGAATACATCATATCACTTCCGGCTGTTTTCTCAATCGGCGTTTCTTTTCCGGACCTTCGTCCTGCCGGAAACGGAGGAAGCCGGCTCCTGGCCGGCAGGAATGAAACAGTTGTACTTTTATGATTCACTGGACCGCATTCCCCCGGATGCATTGCGGAAGGCCCGGGCGGAACGGGTTTTCCTTCAGTCCGGCAACACCGCCCGGATCGACACACCGCGATATGTCGCGCTCTGGGGGGTGCTCGGCGGTCGTGAACACCGGATCGGCGCATTGCGGGTGGAAAGCCCCGCGGGAGAGGAATTTTCCGTCAGCGCCGTCTCGCTGGATGGGTTGCCTCTGGCCGAATCCGGAAAAGTGCTGGTCGCTCTGGCCTCCGCGGCCTGTGCCGAAAAGCTCGAACTGTTGGAACGTCGTAAGCTTTCCGGGGAAGAGCTGCCCCGGGTGATCTGGAAAAGAGCGTCGCGGGATGCGGTAATGCGTCCGATTACCGCTTCATTTTCCTTTCTCGGCAATGTACGCCGGGCTTTCCGGGTGTCGGTTGCCGGCAAGAAGGAAGGAGAGCTTCACAATCTGACGGATACGCCGGGAATTTTCTCCTGGAAGACTTCGGTCGGAGAAGGGGCAGGTTTTTATCTTCTGGAACGGTAGTGGAGGCACCTCGTCTCCTCACTGGTTGAGTTCGCGGAAGGTCAGCGGAGTGAAGGTTTTCCGCACCTTCTCACGTTCGGCCGGGTCCACCGTCAGGTATTTCCAGCGCGAAAAGGCGAAGTCGTGCGGGTGGTAGTTCTGCAACCAGCTGTGGTGCAGCAGGTAGGAGATCGGGAACCCTTCGAAGATCCACGGACACTGTTTCGTGAGGTACTCCGCCATCTCCCGATAGCGACGGGTCCGCTCCGGCGAATCCGCCATCGGCAGGATCGCCTCGAACATCCGGTCGTAGACCGGGTCGCTGAATCCGGTCCGGTTGCAGCCGCCGATATTTTTGCTGTAGAAGAGCTGGAGAAAGTTCTCCGCATCCGGGTAATCCCCCACCCACGAGAGGCGGAAGAGCTGGAGCTTCCCCTGTCGGAGCTTTTCGTAAAAACGCGGATTGTTGTTGAGCACCGGTTCGGTCTCCACCCCGATCCGGGCGAAATCTGCGGCGGTCAGCTCCCCGAGCTGGCGGTAGGCGGAGCTGTTGCCGGTCTGGTCGAAGGTGAAACGGAGCCGTTTGCCGGTCGCCGGATCGATTCCTCCGGGATATCCCGCCTCGGCCAGCAGCGCCTTCGCCCGCTCCGGATCGTCCGCCGCGTTCGGGTTGCGGAACTCCGGGTCGAACCCCGCCACCCCCGGCGGAATCGGCCCCTGCGCCGGAATCAGCTGGAAGTTGGTGTGTTCCACCCGGCGCTGTACGTCATACGCGAGGCTCAGCGCGCGGCGCAGCGCGAGGTTACCGCCGAGGCGCGGATCGGCGAAGTTGAAGCCGACGTAGCGCACTTCGAACTCCGGGGTGCGCAGCAGCCGGATGCCGCGCGCCTTCAGGGCCGGGGCGAGCTCCTTCCCCCCTCCGGCGATCAGGTCGAGGTTGTCCTTGTCCAGCGCGTTGAGGTCGAGCTTCCCCTGCAGAAACAGCAGCCACGAGGACATCGGCTGCTTGACCAGGTAGAGGATCACCCGGTCGGCGAGCGGCAGAGGACGGGTCCGGTCGGCTGGTGTCTCCGCCTGCGGAAAGTATTCGACCCGGTAGTCGGGATTGCGGTCGAGCTGAAGCTTGTAGTCGTTGATCCATTCGGTCAGCCGGAAAGGGCCGGAACCCACCGGATGGCGGGCGATCTCCTCGCCGTAGCGTTCGACGGCCCGGCGGCAGACCACCGCCGCGTTCGGCATCGCGAGCATGTAGAGAAAACGCGGATCCGGCCGGGTGAGGTACAGTTCAAAGTTGAGGTCGTCGATCCGGCGGAACCCTTCGATCCCGGCGTCGTAGAGGGAGAAATCGCCGCGCGGCGCCTTCGCGGTCGCTTCGTGAAACGCATCCAGCCCCCTGATCTTGCCGCGGAAGAGCCAGTAGACCGGGCTGTGGTTGCGGGCGTCGGCGATCCGCAGAATCGAATAGAGCACGTCGTCCGAAGTGATCCGGCGCGCGCTTTCCGGCAGTCCGGCGAACACCGGGTCGTCGGCGAAGCGGAGGTCGTTCCGCAGTCGGAACCGGTAACGGTCGTGCGTCGCGTTCCCCACCGGCATCTCCGCCAGCATCGAGGGAATCAGCCGGTAGGGGCGCGCAAGGTAGTCGTACTGCAGCAGCGTATCGTAGATCGCACCGGTCAGATTGCGGCTCGAAAGATCGTCCGCCTGCGCCGGGTCGAGCGTCTTGACCCGGCTGCCGCCGGAGGTGTGCAGAATCCGCAACGGTTCCCCTCCCGCCGCCGCGGCCGTGACCGCAACGGCGAGAAGGAGCGCCGCGGACAGGCGGCGGAACCGGTGGCCGCCCCCTCCTGTCATGGTTATTTCGCCAGAGCGCGGAACCGGTCGATTTCGCCGTTGTAGAGCGCGTGCATCGCCGGATTCGGCTGGTAGGTCTTGACTTCGAAGGAGTCCTTGACCACCTGCCGCGCGGCGGCGAGGTCGGCGAGGTCTCCGTGAGTGATCGCCTGGGCGAGCAGGTTGCCGATGGCGGTCGCTTCGACCGGACCGGCGACGACCGGAATGTTCAGGGCGTCGCTGGCAAGCTGCATGAGCAACCCGTCCTTGGTGCCGCCGCCGACCACGTTGAGGCAGGCGTATTTGACACCGAGCAGCTCTTCAAGCGTCTCGAGCTTGCAGCGGAAGTAGAGCGCCAGCGAGTCGTAGATCGCCCGGACCACCGCGCCGTCGTCGGAGATCTTCCCCTGACCGGAGTTTTCGCAGAAGTCGCTGATCCGCTGCGGCATGTCGCCCGGGGTGACGAAGCTCGAATCATTCGGATTGATGAGGAAGCGGCAGGGTTCGGCGTCCCGCGCGAGCTTCTCCATTTCCGCGAAGGAGATTTTGCCCCGCTCTTCGCTCCAGACCCGGCGGGTCTCCTGGAAAAGCCAGCTGCCCATGATGTTGGTCAGAAACCGGATCTTGCCGTTGAGACCGCCTTCGTTGGTGAAGCTGTTTTGCGAGGCCGTTTCGCTCACCAGCGGCCGATCGAGTTCGGCGCCGAGCAGCGCCCAGGTTCCGGCGCTGATGTAGGCCCAGTTTCCGGAGACCGGAGCGGGAACCGCCGCCACCGCGCTGGCGGTGTCGTGGCTGCCGATCTTGAAGATCGGAATCGGTCCGCAGCCCAGCTCCCTGCACAGCTCCGGCCGGAGAGTGCCGCCGCAGCTGCAGGGGGGAACGATCTTCGGGAAGATCGTCCGGGGCAGTCCGAGCTTGTCGGCGAGTTCAAGATCCCACTCCCTCGAGACCGGATCGAGCAGGTTGGAGGTCGAGCAGTCGGTATATTCACTGGTGTCGTCGCCGCCGAGCGCGCGGGCCAGCGCATCGGGCATCATCAGAAAATGGCTGTTTTCAAAGTCTTCCGGGTGTTCGCGGAAGTGGGCAGCAAGCTGGTAGGCGGTGTTGATGACCATGCACTGGATTCCGGTACGCGCATAGAGCTCTTCGCGGGAGACCTTGCTCCAGACGTCATTTTCGGCGTTGCCGGTGCGAACGTCACGGTAGTGATAGGGCCAGCGGCGCGGTTTGCCGGTGGCGTTGTCGAAGAAGACGTAGTCCACGCCCCAGGTGTCGATGCCGATTCCGGCGATGGCGGGATCGACTTTGAGCGCTTTGGCCAGGCCGGTTTTGAGCTCCTCCACCAGCTGGGGATAGTTCCAGTAGATCGAACCGCCCTGTTCGGTCGGACCGTTGGCGAACCGGTGCACCTCGGTCAGCGTGAGTTTGCCGGATTCGAGGGATCCGATGATGGCGCGGCCGCTGGAGGCCCCGAGGTCGAATGCGAGAAAGCTGCTCATGTTTGTCTTCTCCGTGTCGATGGTTCCTGAACCGAAATTCTAAATTCTTCCGCCCGGAATCCTGCCCGCGGGGGATTCAGGATTGCGGGGAGGCCGGCGCAGCCGGATGGATCGCCGCCAGCCGGGCGTAGGTTGAGCGGATCAGCTCCGCCGTCTCATCCCACCCGATGCAGCCGTCGGTGACCGACAACCCGGGGGTGGGGCGACAGCCGGAGACGATCTTCTGGCTGCCGGGAAGCAGATTGCTTTCGAGCATCACGCCGCGAATGGCGGTCTCGCCAGCTTCAATCTGGCTGAGAACGTCTTCCAGTGCGACGTGCTGCTTGCGGTAGTCCTTGCCGGAGTTGGCGTGGCTGCAATCGACGATGATGCTCGGCTTGAGGTGCGCCTTCTGCATCGCCACCTTGAGAAAGGCGATGTGTTCGGCGCCGTAGTTCGGCTGACCGTTCCCGCCGCGCAGCACGATGTGAGCGTAGGGATTGCCGCGGGTGCGGAAGACGCCGACGTGGCCGTCTTCGAGCACGCCGATGAAACTGTGTTCGCTCAGCGCGGTGGAGATCGCATCGATCGCCGTCTGGAACGTTCCGTCGGTGGCGTTCTTGAAGCCGACCGGCATCGATAGGCCGCTGCCGAGCTGGCGGTGGGTCTGCGCCTCGGTGGTGCGGGCGCCGATTGCCGCCCAGGCGACGATGTCGGCGATGTACTGGGCGATGATCGGGTCGAGCATTTCGGTGGCGACCGGCAGCCCGATGTCGACGATGCGGAGCATCAGTTTGCGGGCGAGGAAGATGCCCTTCTCGATATTGTAGCTTTTGTTGAGATCCGGGTCGTAGATCAGCCCCTTCCAGCCGACGGTGGTGCGGGGTTTCTCGAAATAGGCGCGCATCACCAGCAGGATATGGTCCTTCACCTGGTCGCTCAACTGGCGGAGCCGCTCGGCATATTCGATCGCCGAACCTGTGTCGTGAAGGGAACACGGACCCACGATCATCAGGAATTTCTGCGACTTGCCGTCGAGGATGTCGCAGATTTCCCGCCGGGCCTCCATGACCTTCACCACCGCGTCGAGAGAGAGCGGCAGCTCCGACCGGACTGCGCCCGGGCTGGAAAGCACGCTGCGGCTGGCAATATTGATATTGTTGCTGCTGATCATTGCTGGAATCCTTTCAAGGAGGAATAATATACAATCGTTCCGGGGATTTACAAGGCAAACCCGCTGAAAGGTGAGTGAAAAAACGAGCTTTTATTCCGGCAGATGGAAAGCGGCGGTTTCCGCTTCGGAGGAAATCCGCCCGCAGGGACGGGCGAAGCCGACACTTCCGCGTTCGATCAGCTGCGGCGACAGCCGGAGGGAGCGATTGCCGGACAGGCTTCCCTGCCGGAGGCTCTGTTCCAGCAGGTCCACGGCCGCGTATCCGGTCTCGAAGGTCGGATTGCGCAGGGTGGTCAGCGGCGGATTCCCCCGGGCCGATTCGGAGATGTCGTCGAAGCCGATGATCGAGATGTCGTGCGGTATCCGGAGCCCCCTCTGCCGGAGCACGCGGATGAGTTCGAGGGCGATCAGATCGCTGCGGCACCAGAAGGCGGTGGGAGGAGTGGGGCGTCTGAGCATGGCGGCAACCTTGCCCTGGAAAATCTCGCCGAACTCCTGCCGCCCGCTTCGGATTTCGAGGATCCGTTCCCCTTCGCGCGCGGCACGGCGGAAGGGGTCGAGCACCTGTTTCCGGTCGAGCATCGGGTAGGAGCAGCTGCACTCGCGCGGATAGGCAATCGGATAGATGACGCAGATGTTCCGGTGGCCGAAGCGGCGGAAATACTGCATGACGCTCCGGGCGACGGCGTCGGCGGAAAAGCTGACCGAGTCGATGCCGTCGAGGGAGAAGTCGCTGTCCAGGGAGATTTTCGGCAGACCGGGAGTCGCGAGCAGCCGCCGGAGCGGAGGATCGTTGCAGTAACCGCGGTCGCCGAAGAGAATGAGACCGGAAAAGCTCTTCTCCGCCTCTTTTACCGCCAGTTCCGTCTCCTCTTCCGGCGCGTCCGGTGGCGGCAGGCGGAAGGGGCGGGTGGCGAGTCCCAGTTCGGCGGAGCGGGTGACGATACCGGAGTAGAAGCCGAGGTTTCGTTCTCCCCAGCGGCGGGTGTGCGAACAGTATTCCGGGAAGGAGAGCGGCAGAAGGATGCCGATACAGCGGTTCTCCTGTCGCGGGAAGGGGATCGGATACCAGCCGTTGCCTCGGCAGTCACGGTGGAGCATCCCTTCGGCCGCGAGCATATCGTACGCCTTACGGACCGTCTGGCGGGCGACGCCGAGCCGGGCTGCCAGACTGCTTACCGGCGCGAGACGCTGACCGCCGGTTTCAGGATGAGCGCGCAGCCAGGCGGCCAGCCGGTTGCGGATGACTTCCACCGTGCGGTTTCGTCCACAGTCGGAGAGATTGAGATCCAGTTCAGGGAATATAGTATCGGTCATAGCCGGCGGGGGCTCCCTCGTTTGCTTTTTCATACTATAGTGAGCGAATGGGTTTTTGTAAATTGATTTTGGAAAAAAATGAAATTAATTTTCTTCGCCCCTCTGTCGCACTCCCTGGATGCGGCAGAGTTTCCGGAGCCGGACCGCAGTGCTGTTTTCTCCCGGAGTCTTCATCTGCATCGGTGCAGATTTCTTTCTGGAGGATAAGAACTCCACCGATCCGCCGAAGAGGCGAAGGAGGGCGTGTTGATCGACGAACCGAAAAACGAAGAACCGAAATATTGCCGGATGGCGGAAAAAGTCATCGAGAAGATCCGCTCCGTCTCGGTCACGCGTCCGCGTCAAGGGAAACGGTTTTGCGTCGCTCCGAAGAAAGCGGATTGAAATTTGTCGAAAACAGGTGTATACTTCCCCCGCGTTTGATTTGAAATGATTTATAAAAGGATGAGAGATGGAACAGGAATTGTTGGACGCTTTCCGAGAGATAGATTACGTTTGCTCAGGGGACCATTCCCGACAGGGGGCGATGGTGCTCGGCGCTGCCGGAGAGGCACCCCGTCCGCTGCTGGTGGCGCTCCACACCTGGAGTTTCGACTTCCGGCACCCTTCGGCGCGCGGGTTCGCGGAACGGTGTGCGGAGCGTAACTGGCACCTCATCTTCCCGAACTTTCGCGGGCCGAACAACCATCCGGAAGGGTGCGGTTCTGAGCTTGCCGTCTCCGATATCGTCGACGCAGTCCGTTACATGTGCGAGCGGTTCCCGGTCGACGAGTCGCGGGTCTATCTCACCGGGGGGTCCGGCGGCGGCTACGGTACGCTGCTTCTGGCGGGGCGGCATCCGGAGTTGTGGGCTGCGGCTTCAGCCTGGTGTCCGATCTCCGACCTCGTCGCGTGGCACCGGCAGTGCAGGGGAGGGAAATATGCCCACTATTCTGAACACATTGAAGCGTCCTGCGGCGGCGATCCGCAGAGCGATCCGGCGGCGCGGCAGGAGGCGGAAAGGCGTTCCGCTCTTACCCATCTTGCCGGAGCCGCGGGGCTCCCGCTCGACATCGCCACCGGAATTCACGATGGCCACAGCGGCAGTGTTCCGGTGAGCCAGGCGATCTACGCCTTCAATCTGCTGGCGAAGCCGGAGGAGCGGTTCAGCGAAGAGGAGATCGAATATATCGTCCGCACCGAAACCGTGCCGCCGCACTTGTCGACGCATGAGTCGGAGCCGCTTTACGGTGAGCATACGCTGCTACTGCGGCGCGTTTCCGGAAGTGTCCGGCTCAGCCTTTTCGAGGGGGCCCATGACATGCTCACCGATGCGGCGTTTGCCTGGCTGGAAAAGCAGAGACGCGGCTGCTCTCCCGACTGGAGCATCTGCGACGGCATCCGGAAGTCGGGTGACGACAGGTTGAGTTTCTGAGCGGCAAAACCGGTATTGGGTGCTCAGCGTGCTGCCGCTTTCCGGAGCAGGGCGGCGAGCCGGGCGGGATAGGGTTCGGCATCCTTCGCCGCAGTGCCGCGCCCTTTCAGCCACGGGCCGTAGGTGAGGCTGTCGCCAAAGCAGACGATGCGGGAACTTGGCAGGTGTTCGCGGCGGATCACCTCGAACGCGAGTTCCGCGGCGAGGCGGCACCCCTCCGGGGTCAGGTGGAGTCCGTCGCGCATGCCGCTGTTGGAGAAGTTCCGCAGCAGTGAGGCGGGATCCTCCGCGACCGGGCGGCTCCGGACGAGCCCTTCAAAATCGATCAGCGGAAAGTCGAGTTCGGTTGAGAGCTCGCGCAGGATCGCGTTGGCGCATTCGACCCGCTCGTCCGGCGGAACCGGGTCGAGCGCGGCGCCGGGAAACTGTTCGAAGAGATAGGCGTTGATCCGCGGCGGCAGCGTTCCGGCGGCGACGGCGCTGCCGGGGATGCGGCAGCGGTGGACCAGGCGGCGGAAGTTCCGGCGGAACTCCTCCGGCGGAACGGTGTGACCGCAGTAGAGCATGTCGTTGACTCCCGCCCAGAGAATCACCAGATCGGGTGAGTGCGGCGCGACGTCGCGGTCGAATCGGGCGAGCAGTTCGCGTGTGGTGTCACCGGGATATCCGGCGTTGACGACGCCGGCCTGATTCATCGAAATCGCTCCCGGAAGGCGGAGACGGAAAATTCCGGTGCCGAGAATCGCTCGGAAATCATTTGATATGTGCTCCGGTTGTTGTATAGTATGGAAAATACGATTGAGAATATAACCCGTCCGGCATTTTTTTCAACCCCGCGGATGCCGGAGAGAGAGGAGGAAAAAATGGTGATGCGTGCGAATTCGGATTATCTCATGCGGGTGACGTTGAAGAATCCGGCAATCCGGCTGGCGCTCGGGCAGTTTGACGAACTGACGACGGAGGGGATCATCCGCCATGACGCCGATCCGGTCGCCGGGCGGCTTTTCGCGGGCGGACTTGCGTCGGCGGCGCTGATGACGGTGCTGCTGGGGGAGCAGGAGTGCTACTCAATCCGGATCAGCTACAAAGGTCCGGTTTCCGGAATGCTGATCGACGCCCGGGCCAACGGCCGGGTGCGCGGACTGGTGCGCAATCCGCATGTGATGACTGCGGCGGATTCGGTGGAGATGGCCTGTGGCGACGAGGGGGCGGATGTCTCGGTGGTCCGCTCCCTCGATGGGAAGGTGCTCAACTCGGGAGAGGTGAAGACCGCCTTTATCATGCCGTCGGCGGCGCTGGGGTACTTTCTGTCGGTCAGCGATCAGGTGGAGAGTGAAATTCGCTGTGAAGTGGTGTTCCAGCCGGATCCGGCGGCACCGGTTCGTTCGGCGGATGGTGTGCTGATGCAGGCGATGCCCGGCTGCGATCTGGAGGAGTTCGGGGTGCTGCGGCAGCGGCTGCTGGAACCTCCGGCGGGGGCGATTCTCCGCGACCGGGCTTCGGAACCGGAGGAGAAGCTCCGGGCGTTGCTGATGCTGCTCTGCCGTTCGGCACAGCCGCCGGAGTATTCCGTCACCATGGTGGAACCGGCGCGGTTTGCCTGCAACTGCAGCGAAAAGCGGATGCAGGAGATGGCGCGTCAGATGCTCGGCGAGGAGGATTTCCGCAAGCTGCTTGCCGAGAAGCCGGATCCGTTGATCCGCTGCCAGTTTTGCGGCAATGAGTACCATCTCAAGGGCTGAAAACGATCGTTTCCGGCGCGGTGTTCAGAGCAGGGACTGGGCATCGACGTCGGCGTAGACCTCGATGCCGCGCGGCACCGGGCGATGGAGGGTCAGCACCCGGAGCGCCTGCCGGAAGAGCTTCATCCGTTTTCCCCGGATCAGCAGCATGTAGCGGTACTTTCCTTTGATTCGTTCGATCGGCGCAGGGGAGGGACCGGAGAGCCGGATGCCATCGTGCGCGTAGGGGCGCAGTTCTTCGGTGAATTTCGTGGCGAATTCGACCAGCGCGCCCTCATCCTCACCGCGGAAGTGAACCGCGATCAGGTGGGTGAAGGGCGGATAATCGAGCATTTCGCGGAATTCGAGGTCGAATCTGGAAAATCCATCGAAATCCTGTGCCGCCGCGAAACAGATCGTCTCGTTCTCCGGATTCCGGGTTTGAATCAGCACTTCGCCGCGGATGTCGCCGCGCCCGGCCCGCCCCGCCACCTGGGTGATGAGCTGGAAGGTCCGCTCCGGCGCGCGGAAGTCCGGCATCGCCAGCCCGAGGTCGGCGTTGATGATGCCGACCAGCGTAACGTTGGGGAAATGGAGTCCCTTGGCGATCATCTGGGTGCCGATGAGGATATCCAGGTCGCCGCGGCGGAAACGCTCCAGTACGTTCTCGTAATCCTCCGCACTGCGCATGGTGTCGGAATCCATCCGGGCGATTCGGGCGGGGTGGAAGACCGCTCCGGCGACCGCCTCGATCTTCTCGGTGCCGACGCCCGCATAGCGGATCTCCGGCGAACCGCACTCCGGACAGGCGGTGTAGGCCGGGATCATGCAGCCGCAGAGGTGGCAGCTGAGCGTTTCGTGCAGTTTGGAATAGGTGTAGGCGACCGAACAGTCCGGGCAGCGCGCCTCGAAGCCGCACTGGTTGCAGAGCATCACCCGGGCGTAGCCGCGGCGGTTGAGAAAGAGAATGCTCTGTTCGCCCCGGTTCATCCGATCGAACACCGCGTCGATCAGCATTTTGGAGAAGAAGTTGCTCTTTCCCGGCTCCGGCGGGCCGGAGAGCCGCTGGTCGATGATCCGGATGTGCGGCGCAAGTTTGTTCTCGACCGGAACCGACATCTTCGCGAGCAGGAATTTTCCGGTGGCGGCGTTGCGGCAGCTCTCCGCCGACGGCGTTGCCGAACCGAGGATCACTGCGGCATTTTCAAATTTGCCGCGCATCACCGCCACGTCGCGAGCCGAGTAGCGCGGCGCCTCCGACTGCTTGTAGCTCGATTCATGCTCCTCGTCGACGATGATGAGTCCAAGGTTGCGGAACGGGGCGAAGAGCGCCGACCGTGCGCCGACGGCGATCTGCACTTCGCCGTCGTTGATCCGGTTCCATTCGTCGAAGCGTTCGCCGTCGGAGAGGCGGCTGTGCAGGACGCTCAGGCGGTCGCCGAAGCGGGCGCGAAACCGGCGGACCGTCTGGGGGGTAAGCGAGATCTCCGGCACCAGCACGATTGCCGAGCGGCCGAGTTCAAGCGCTTCGGCGATCGCCTGCAGATAGACCTCGGTCTTGCCGGAGTTGGTGACACCGTGGAGCAGCAGCACGTGGCTGGAGGTCTTGCCGTGAAGCATTTGTGAAATGAGTTCGAGTGCCGCCGCCTGGTCGCGCGAGGGTGCGAGCGGCGTCGAGGGCATCACCCGGGTGTCGCCGAAGAGGTCCCGCCGGACGGTGATCTCTTCGGCTGCAATGATTCCGTGCCGGAGCAAGGTGTGCAGAGTGGAGTCGCCGAATCCGGCCGCGCGGCACTCCGCCGCAGTGAGCGGCTTGCCGGGGAGCAGCAGCTGAATCAGTCCTGTGCGGAGGGCGGCGGAGGGTTTCGTTTCGTTGTCGCGGAGGAACTGTTCCGCCGCCTGCCGGTCGCCGATCCGGTAGACCTTGATCTTTTTGGGTTTCACCTTCCCGCTGCGGACGGCGGCGGGGAGCAGGGTACGGATGGACTGTTCCTGGCTGCAGCAGTAGTAGTCGGCCATCCAGCGGCCGAGTTCGACCAGATGTTCGGGAACGTGGGCGCGGGTGGTGGAGACTTTGATGATCTCCCTGAGTTTGCCGGGGTAGTCGCTGGATTCGGCGAAGCTGAGGATGTAGCCGTCGCGGGTGGTGCGCCCGAAGGGGACGGTAACCATCATGCCCACCTTGAGCATACCGGCCAGCGACTCCGGAATCCGGTAGTCGAACTCCTGATCCAGCGCCACGTCGATGATAACCTTTGCGACCGCCACGATGCCTCCCTTTTGTCTGCGGATTTATACAATACAGCGCAAAGGCGCTGAAATCAATCCGCTCTTCCGTGGCTGAAATAAAAAAAACTCCGGTCCTTCCGCAAGGGACGGCGGAAGGACCGGAACGGGAAGACGCCGGATCAGAGTGTGACAGGGGCTCCCTTGACGTAGGCTTTGAGGAAGCCATACGTACTGCGAATTTTCTGCAGATTGACAGTGCGGGCACTGCCGTCAGCATGGAGGAGATTGGTTTGCCCGTTGTGAATCATGTTCACATAGGATTTGGTGCGGGAGAGATTGAAATATTGATAATCCTTCCATGCGGCGTCGTTGCAGTTGACCGATTCTCCCAGGATCGGGAAACGGAAATCCACGGGGCGGACATTGCCGGCCGTGTCGGTCTGCCCTGCCAGCCGTCTTTCCTGTCGCGGGATGGAGGACCATTTCAGAACGCAGTATTCATGCGCGAAGTACTGGGTGATCCCCGGGACCGGAACCCATACGCCATCCCAGATATCTGAAACGGTGGTGTTGCCGGAATAGGCGGAATCGAAGGTGCGGTCGTCATTCGGGAAGAACGGGGACGAGGGGCAGCGGTAGGGCGCCATTTTTTCCCTGGCTACTGTTTTATTTTGCAGATCGGACTGGTTGGCCAGAAAACTCCACCATTTTCTGTCTCGCGGGACTCCGACCGCAGATTCGTGTTTCCATCGGATTGTCACACGGTCGTTGAAGTCGTTGGCGTAGGCGTTGAAGGCGAGACCGTTCTGTTTCATGTTGTTGAGACAGGTGGCGGTCCGCGCCGTCTCTCTGGCCCGGTTCAGCGCCGGCAGCAGCATGGCCGCGAGAATCGCAATGATGGCGATGACAACGAGGAGTTCGATGAGAGTAAATAATTTTACAGTAAATGGTTGTGTGGCTTTGTCGTCAAGGCGGGTTGTGTGCGTGCCGAACGCGTTTTTTCCAAACTTCGGTTTCATATCAAGATCTCCTTGGGTTGGGGTTATGGTTCTTCCGCCGGGGTGCCGGTGACGGCGAGCAGAGCGCCGGGAACCGCCGGATTGAGGCATTCGATCTCCACGCTCTGAATCTCTTTGAGGTTGCGCTGAAACTCTGCGGTGACGCCGGAAATCTCCTCCCGTTCCCGGTTGGTCCATTCGGCGAGGCGGAGATTTCTGCCGGAAAGCGTTTCCCTGAGCCAGCCGGCCGGAACGGCACTGCCGCTGTTCTCCGGCGCGAACTCCTGCCGGGCCCCATCCGCGAAGTGAATGATGTAGCGGAAGGGCTTCGTGCGCTCCGCTCCGGAGGTGATGTGGAGAAAGTGGAGCGTCTTCCAGCGGCCGGGAAGCGCCAGTTTCACGTTCCCGGTCAGCAGCGCGATTGCGCCGGAGGAGGTTGTGCCGATCCGGAACGGTACGGCGCGGAACTCCCGTGTCCGGCGGGTGATGTTTTCTGCCGCCGCCAGCGGTGTGGTGAGGGATTCCCCCTGCGGAAGCAGGGCGGCGTTGAACTGTTTCTCCAACGACAGCGGTTTGCGTTCCGGCGCAACGGCTTCCGGAATTTCGCGCGGCGGCCGGCGGTTGCGGGCGGCGAGGCAGTATTCCATTTCACGGGTCATCGGCGGTTCGGGCGCAGGCTCCACCCGGACCCGCTCCGGCGGCTGCCAGCCGGGATAGCGGAGCGTCACGTTTGACGTGCCCTGATCGAGTTGGAGTTCGAGTTGTTTTTTCTCCGGAGAATAGCGGAAGGAGTCCGTTGCCGCCTTCCGGCCGTTGACCAGAATTTCCGCCGGTTCCGCGAAGCTGATGAATTCCGCCCGGAATGGTTCCGGCGCGATGAAGGTGATCTGCGCGGTGTTCTTCTTCTCCTGATAGACCGCCTGTTCCAGCCGGGCCGGTTCCCAGTTGCGCAGCCGTACCGGGGCGTCACGGCCGACTAGGAGTGCCGCCGCGGAGTTGGTGAGCAGATAGTAGCAGCTGCCGGAGGTGGTGCCCCAGAGGGAGCCGCCCCGCTCCAGCGCGCCGATCGAGGCGAGCTCCGCCAGCTCTTCGGTGGGCGCGTTCTCGACGTCGGCGAAAAAGAGGTAGCGGGCGAAGGGGAGCGGACCGTTGACGCTGAGCCGGTCTCCTTTGCGCAGGTAGCGCGGATTCTTCCACTGCGGGTAGCTCTCTTTCATCCGGCGGGTGAAGGCGGCCAGCGCTTCAGGGCAGGTCGAGCGGTAGAGATCGAGCAGCGGGGCGGAGTAGTGCATCCCGACGATCATGCTGGTGGAAAGCACCGGATTATCCCAGCGGGTGTTGGTGACAACGCCGAACTGGCTGTAGCCGATTTCGGGAATCTGATTCTTCCAATCCCAGCTGTTACAGTAGGCCATCTCCAGCTCCCGCTTGAACAGCGAGGCGACGAGCGGAACCGCTTCTCTGGCGGCGACCATTGCGGCGAGATCGGCGAAACGGCGCTCCTTCATCCGGCAGGAGAGCTTGTACATCGCTTCCGAGGCGAGCCAGCTGTCCGGCGCCATGTCGATGGTGTGGGTGAGACGGCTGTCGGTGGTTCCCACCGCCATCGAAGGCCAGTCACAGCGGCGCAGCAGCGGCAGATAGTTCGCCCGGATGTCGGACCAGTTCCGCCGGATTCGATCCCAGTCGCCGGTGTGGCGCCCGTAGAGCTGGATCCAGCGGAGCAGGAAGCCGGAGAAGTCGGTGATGTCGTTCCAGTACGTGCGGTTTTTCGAGCGGGAAATCCAGCCGAAGACCGGGTAGAAAAGCCCGGTGAAGGGTTCGACGCGTTCCGCCGGCAGGTGGCGCTCGTAGATTCCTTCGAGGGTGTGGTTGGCGTTCCGCGTCGCGGCAAAATAGACATCGAGGCTGATCTGATTGCAGGTTTCCAGGAACTTCCGTTCCGCCGGGTTGAGCAGATTCCAGGAATCCAGATACATCGCCCAGGTGGTGGAGGGATCGTGGGGGCGGGCGGTGTAGCTGTTCGGATGCACCTCCTTGTAGCTCCAGACCGCCTGGTTGGCCCGGGTGATCCGCTGCGGGTAGCGGTCGGTCTTGAGATAGCTCACTCCCTGCAGGTCGGGCAGGAAGAGCGAGTATTCCAGCCGGTTGGCATAGACACCGGCATAGGGGCCGAAGATGGTGTCGAAGTCGAAGTTCTCATACTCCGGCAGCTGGGCGGGATATCCCTTGCGGACGGCGAAGGGCAGGACCGGCGGCAGCGGGGCGATCTCGCGGCCCGGATAGTTCCAGTCGTTTTGGATTTTGCGGTAGGTGAAGCCGTTGGCGATGTGGAGCCGGTTGTTCTCCCGGTCCACGGCGAAGAATTCGTCGCACTGCCACGGATAAGCGGTCATCACGGCGTTGAGGCGGCGACACTGTTCGGCGACCGCTTGCGGGAGCTGTTTCCACCGGGTGGACCATCCCGCCGGAAGCGGCCGCACTCCGTAGAGCTGGGCAAATCCGACCGTTCCGACTCCGGCGGTGCGGGAGAGGATAATCTCTCCATTCCGGAACTCCACCGAGGCGGGGCGGTGCTGGAGGGTGAGCAGCCGGGGAACTTCCGGATTTTGGGAGCCGCCCAGAATCAGCAGCCAGTTTTCCGAGAGGTCGCGCCAGCGGAACTGCGCAAGTTCTCCGCTCCCGAGCAGACGGATTCCCTGCCGGGTGGGGATGGCGAGGAGCAGCGGCGCTTTCGCCGCTCCGGAGAGGGGGGCGATCGCCATCCGGGGCGCGTCGGTGTCGATGAGAACTCCGGGGGCCAGCCAGCTGCCGGCAAGTTCCCAGCGGATCTTTCTGCCGTTGAGGCTGTAGGTGTAGCGCCAGCTCCGCGAAGTCCAGTTGATTGAGCGGGGAGTGGACTCCATGCCGACATATTCCGCACCGTCCGGACGGAACCGGAGCATGGTTTTCGAACCGTCCGGATTGACGAAGTAGTTGCGTTCCAGCCGGTCCAGCCGGGCGGTTTCGGCGAGGAGGTCCAGATTGCCGTGCTGCCAGCCGAAGAGGCCGAAGCTCTCCCGGCTCGCTCCCGGCTGCCAGCGGAGCTTGCCCGGTTCCGGAGCGAGAAGTTTGTTCCAGATGGTGCGGCACAGCTCCTTTTGCGCGCCCTGTTCTGTTCCGGCAGAGCCGGTGCGGCGGAAGGTTTCCGCGGCGGCGCGATTTTTTTCGCCGAACTGCCGGACCGCTTCGGAGAGTTCGGCCGGAATGGTTTCCCCCCGTTCCCGGCGGAACCGGAGTGTGCTTTCCTGCGCCTCCTGTTCACGGAGCAGCTCCGCGAGTTCCCGTCCGGCGGCCAGCTGACTGCTCAGTGCATGGTAGCGGCGGCTCAGCTCCCGGAAGGGGGCGATCTTCTCCCGGTCGGGACGGTTCTCCGCCGTGAGACGATTGAACCTTTTCATCAGGACGTCGAATTCCTCCGCCGCGCCCGGAGGCGCGAGGCGCATCTTCTGCAGCGCGGCGAGCTGGTCGGCCAGAAGCTCGAAGCGGAGTCGGGCGTTTTCGGTGTAGTTCCGGATGGTGCCCGCGGGCGACAAAATCAACCGGAGCGATTCGAATTCCAGTTCGCTCTGCGGCAGTTTCCCGTCGGGATCGGGGAAGATGTAGCAGTAGAACCGGGCGGTCCGCTTCGGTCTGGTTTTGAGCCGGGCGAAGTCGATTTGATAGGTGTGGCGCTTGCCATCGGCGATGACGGGGAACTCCAGATCTTCCCGTTCGCCACTCATCCAGCGAATCCGGAACCGCCCTTTGACCGGCTGTGCGACCGGCCGGGACGGGGTGAGGGTGAAGCGGAGCTCCGCCGCTTCGAGGTCGCGGGTATCCATCCGGGCGAGCATTCCGGCACAGGTCCGCAGGTAGACGCCCGTTTTGCGGGGGGCGGCGGGGATGCGCAGCTCCAGAACCTTCTTCGCCCGGTCGGTCCGGATTCCGGAAAAGCCGGCCAGATCGAATCCCTGACCCCGCGCGTCGAGCCGCGGATCGACCTGGAACAGAATCTCTTCCGTTCCGAAAAGTTTCCCGGTTGCGGCAACGGTGCCGAGAAGAAAAAGAAGGATTATTTTCCGGATCACTGCCGTCCCATACATCTTTGAAATTGTCATTTTTGTCCTCCTGTTTGAGCTT
>OLGD01000606.1_pt1 | contig 68233 bp, 37 predicted proteins | sample 1605311 | NCBI WGS metagenome assembly OLGD01 (sample SAMEA3888917, study PRJEB22519) | human gut metagenome | biome: human gut; feature: human-associated habitat; material: faeces | place: Denmark | collected 2010
AGGTACTATCACGTCAATGAGTATGCCGAAAGGAAACCTTGCTCCAGCGCTACGCCGATAAATTATCATTTATATATCAAACTAATTTTGATTTATTACTTATGTGAATATATAATTATTTCCCTTTCTTTTTCAAATTAGGCAAGAACCAAGTCACCAACCCCAGCAAAGGCATATAAGCGCAGACATTATAAACTGCTTCAATGCCGAATTTGTCCGCCATATTACCCAATACAGCAGAGGCGATACCCGCTACTCCGAAAGCGAATCCGAAGAATAATCCGGAAATCAATCCCAGCTTGTTGGGTAGTAATTCTTGTGCATATAATAAGATGGCGGGGAAAGCAGATGAAAGCGTCAGCCCGACACAGAAACTCAATATGATTGTTGCAACCAATCCCACATGAGGCATCAGCAAACTGAATGGTGCCGCTCCGAGGATAGACCCCCAGATGACATATTTCCGTCCGACACGGTCACCGATAGGGCCACCCAGCAACGTCCCGATAGCTGTCGCCACAAGGAATACGAAGAGATAGAGCTGTGAATCCTGTACGCTTACCCCGAATTTATGAATCAGATAGAAAGTATAATAGCTGCTGAGGCTTGCCATATAAATATACTTCGAGAAGATCAGTATGAGCAGTATAGAGATGGACAAAACCGTCTTATCCATCGGCAAAGGCATCTGCATGTGTGGCTGGAGAGCGATGTGGTCACGCTTCAGCCGGGTTATATAACCTTTATACCACTTGCCGACGGGAATCATCACTACGATTGCTATTACGGATAAAATGGCGAACAGCGCAATGTTATGCCTGCTGTAAGGCGCAACTATCAGCGCCACCAATAGCGGGCCGAGTGATCCTCCCAGGTTTCCGCCAACCTGGAACAGTGATTGTGCCAGTCCTCTTCTGCCTCCGGAAGCAAGGGACGTGATGCGTGATGCCTCCGGATGAAGTACCGATGACCCTATACCTATGATGAATACGGAAAACAACACCCAATAAAGGTTGTTGGCAAATGCCAGGTTCAACAATCCTGCCATGGTGAATAACATCCCCATCGGCAGCGTCCACGCAAACGGACGTTTATCGAAGAATAACCCGAATACCGGCTGAAAGACGGATGCAGACATTTGATAAACCAGTGTTATTAATCCGATTTGTGCGAAGCTCAGTGTCAAGTCTTCCTTAAAAAGCGGATAAGTGGCGGTAATCACCGATTGCAACAGGTCGTTCAGACAATGTGAAATACTTAATGCTATCAATATAGGATAAGCAATAGAACTGACCGGACGTTGTGTATTCTTTTGCATGATTGTTGCGCTTTAGTGTAAATTGGGCGCAAAGATACAAAATAAAATGATTAATACGGATGTGTAAACCAGAAGCATGAACCTTCCCCTTCGGTCGATTCCACACCTATTTTTCCTCCCATCTGTGTGACAATGTTTTTGCAGATGGAAAGTCCGAGTCCCGTGCCTTGCGCAAAGGTATTCAGTTTCACAAAACGCTCGAATATGTTATCCAGATTTTCTTTGGGAATTCCGAGACCCGTGTCGCGCACATAGAATTTTATCTCCTGAGGCGACGTTTGTTCGTATCCTAAAGAGATGCTGCCTTGTTTCGTAAACTTCAGTGCGTTGTTTATGAAGTTGGTGATGACTTGTGTAAACCGGTTTTTGTCCGTATGGATGTGACATTCGGGCAAATACTTCTCAAAAGCCAGCTCAACATCTCCTTTCACTTTCATCTGCATGGATTTTATGATTTCCCTACAACAATCGTTTACATCCACATCCGTATAAACAAAGTCGAAGGTTTCAGCTTCTATCTTTGAAAGATCCAAGATATCCGATATCAGTTGTAAAAGCAGTTCATTGTTTGCCTCTACAATTTTTATGTATTCCTGGCGTTCCTCCCTGTCATCCGTTTCTGCCAGAAGGCTGGAAAAGCCAACAATAGAATTGAGTGGAGTGCGTATCTCATGGCTCATATTAGCCAGAAAGGCAGATTTCAAGCGGTCCAATTCCTCTGCTTTATCACGGGCAATGATTAGTTTCTGTTCTGTTTCTTTCAGAGGCGTAATATCGTAATTGATACACAGCATTTCAATGATTCCATCCTGTGGGCGATAATCCCTGACCATTACATTTATACTGGTCCACGAATATTTTCCATTTCCTTTATTTACACGCACTTCTTTGCTGAGGCTGGTGTTTTTCCCTTCCTTCACTCCGCGTACAAAGTTCATCAACACCGCCCGGTCTTCCGGATGTACATGCGAATAGACACCGATAACCTGCGGCATGGGAGTATTTTCTTTTTCCCCTAAGTTGCGGTACCATGTATCTTGCGCATAACCATCTCGGGTCATTATATTGAAGTGCGCAAAGCCCACCTTGGCATAGTCGCCAATTAAAAGGAATAAATCTTCAAATTCCTGTATTTTGCTATATGCAGTTGTTGTCTCTGTTGTATCTATATTAATAAAGAGGTAGTTGATAAATTGATTTTGAGAGTCATAAAGAGGGGTTACCCTCGTGGTCAGGTTAATGATATCTCTTCTGTGGCTTTTCACATATTTATCAATCTTGGAGAAATCATAATTGATTGAGAAGTCTACATTTTCCCTGGCTTTTAATTTCTCTTTTACATCTTTCGGAATATTAGGATTATCAAATAAGGAGACTCCCAACACCTCATTCTTATCATTCAGACCGAATATCTCGATTTCTTTATCATTCATATCTACCAGATATCCATCTTTGTCGTAGAGTTCGATGCCTACCGGCAAATTCTTATAAATATTGCGAAGAATCTTTTCGCTGTGGTCCAGTGCCTGACGGTCTTTATTGGCCTGGATTTCCGCTTTACGCAACTGGAGGCAGATACTGATGATGTTTCCTAAAGAGGAAAACCACTGATGGTCAACATTGCTCCAATTGCGATGTGTTCTCACCATATCTATGCCCATATATCCCCATACTTGGTCTTTGGATAGAAGTGGCACCACCATTACCGATTTAATGTCTTGTGCTTCCAATGTATCCCGATAAACCTGCGCTTCAGCGGGCATATTATTCAGCGTATTCAGAATGATTGATTTCTTTTCTGAAATTTGTCGGTCCCACCAAAGGGAATCGTCCCAGGCCACATTCTGCAAGAAGTCCAGTTCTTCAGATATTCCTTCTGCTGTTACTTCATAGATGCAGCTTTGCACCTTGTTTTTCCGGTCTATTTCGAATATATAGGTGCGGTCTCCTTTGATTTGTCTAAGAAGATCATCCAAAATTTTGTTGATAATCTCTGTGATATCATCCGACTGCAGGAAAGCGAGCAGTGAATGGGAAATATTGTTTTGTTGATAAAGCAAGCTGTTTACTTGCAGGATGTTCACGTTTTTATTCAACTGTTCGGGGTGATTGTCTATGCACTGCAAATATCCTATGATATTTCTGTGTCCTTCTTCATCCGGCTGCTTATAGCTGATTTTGGAATACACCCATATTTCTCCATCTTTTGTTTTGATGGGAAACATCTGCTCGTAAGTCTCTATATTTGTGAGTGAAAAGAATTCGTTTTTGAGGCGTTTCCGATGGTCTTCCCTTATTCTTCCGTGAAAATCGTTAAAGCTGATCCGGTTACTTTCAAGTCCAAGTAAGTCTACGATAAAGTCTGAACAGATATACTGACGATTTTTCAGGTCCGATTCCCACCATCCCATTTGGGCCATTTGCGCAATTTGGTGATATTTGTCACAGTCAAAGTTAGGCTGCTTTCCCATATATTTCCACTCCTGTTTTCTGTTTTTATTAAAGAACGAATGGGCAAATATAAAGATAACTTTTAAAATATGAGGGTTTTGCCTTTCCTTTTGAGAAATAATAAGAAATCTGTGGGCTTGAATCAAAATCAAGAGTACAAGGCACCGCATCTGATTCTCCGTCGAGATGCTGTCCGGACTCCTCCCATTGCCTAATCAGATCTTCTTCATTGCCTACTTTTTATTCGTTCCACTATAGTGGTCCGCAAGGGTAACTATAGTGTTCCTTGCGGACAACTATAGTGGAACGCAAGGATAACTATAGTGGAACGAAGAAAGAATGCCTGACAAAACAAGTCTTGTCAGCCAAGCGGCGAAAAAAGAAAGGCATACAGGAATCATCTTCTGAATACGAAGCAAATAGAAATAATTTATTCCTTCCTTTTCGCTTATGATTCTTTTCACCACAGAGGACACAGAGCTTTTATACTTCTAATTCAGAGATAATTATACCCTCTGCATCCTCTGTGCTGAAATCGTTCATCGCAGGCTTGGGATTAGTTGCTTGCGGTGCTAAGATTAGTTGTTTATGCTATTGGCAATATCTCGCTTTCGTTCAATCTTGATTCCATAACTGCACCGTAATTAAGTATTGCTTTCATTGGCCTCTGTGTGATAAGTAGCTATATTAAAAAGAGAAAGAGAATAATGAGTACAAAACACTTTGTTTTTCGTCTCTTTCTTAGAGTAAACATATAGACTTGGAATGAAAAATCGATTAGAATACCGAATTATTGCATTATCCCTGATAGCATGGATTACTGTATGTCCTGTCTGTGCCCAACAGATGCGTTCACTTCATGAGCAGTTTCTTCACCCGTCGGACGAAGCGAAACCCTGGACTTTCTGGTACTGGATGTTTGGCGCCGTATCAAAAGAAGGGATTACTGCCGATTTGGAAGCTATGAAGCAAGCCGGGCTGGGAGGTACTTATCTGATGCCTATTAAAGGACTTGAAGAAGGAGCGCAATATGCAGGAAAAGCGCAGCAATTAACGCCGGAATGGTGGGAGTTGATACGTTTCAGTATGAAGGAAGCCGACCGTTTAGGATTAAAACTAGGCATGCATATCTGTGATGGTTTTGCATTGGCAGGCGGTCCCTGGATTACTCCTGAAGAGTCCATGCAGAAAGTAGTGTGGAGTGATACGATAGTTGATGGCGGAAAGCTCAAAGCATTGCATCTGCCACAACCTAAAGCATATAAAGGCTTTTATGAAGATATATCTCTGTTCGCCTTGCCGGTAGAAGATGCGGCGGATGAAATGCCTGCCAAGGTCACTTGTGTCAATATAGCTGTCGGAAAAAATCTTGATTCTAAAAAAGTAGTGAATATGGATGCTGCCGGAGTTATTCGCTCTTCGTATCCGTGCTATATCCAGTATGAATATGAACGTCCTTTCACTTGCCGTAACATTGAGGTGGTGTTAAACGGCAACAACTATCAGGCACACCGGCTGAAAGTGATGGCAAGTGAAGACGGTGTGAATTATCGTCTGGTAAAGCAATTGGCACCTGCTCGTCAGGGATGGCAGAATACGGATGAGAATTCCACTCATGCTATTCCTGCGACGACTGCCCGCTATTTCCGCTTTTACTGGACACCTGAGGGGAGCGAACCGGGTAGTGAAGACATGGATGCTGCCAAGTGGAAGCCGAATTTGAAGATTAAGCGATTGCGCCTGCATCGGGAAGCCCGTCTGAACCAGTGGGAAGGAAAAGCCGGATTAGTCTGGCGTGTTGCCCCCGATACCGGAGAAGATGAAGTGAGCAAGGATGATTGCTATTCCCTTTCACAGGTTATCAATCTGACAGATCAGTATAGATATGGTGCGTTGACAACTGTTCTTCCTGAAGGAAAGTGGAAATTGCTCCGTATGGGACATACCGCTACAGGACATACCAATGCAACCGGTGGAGGCGGGAAAGGACTGGAATGTGACAAGTTTAGCGCGAAGACAGTTCGTAAACAGTTTGATAACTGGTTTGCGCAAGCTTTTGTGAAGACCGAGCCGGAAGTGGCACGTCGTGTATTGAAATATATGCATGTAGATAGCTGGGAGTGTGGCAGCCAGAATTGGAGCGATAATTTTGCTGCCGAGTTCCGTAAACGCCGTGGCTATGATTTAATGCCCTATTTGCCATTATTGGCAGGTATTCCTATGGAAAGTGCCCGGCATAGCGAGAAGGTGTTGCGTGACGTTCGCACGACTATATCAGAATTGGTAGTAGATGTTTTCTATCAGGTGTTGGCTGATTGCGCTAAAGAATATGATTGCCGTTTTTCTGCTGAATGTGTGGCACCTACTATGGTGAGTGACGGGTTGCTGCATTATCAGAAAGTAGACTTTCCTATGGGGGAATTTTGGCTGAACAGCCCGACCCACGACAAACTGAATGATATGCTCGATGCTGTCAGCGGAGCGCATATATATGGCAAAAATATAATTCAGGCAGAGGGCTTTACGGAAGTGCGTGGCACTTGGGATGAACATCCCGGTATGCTGAAAGCATTGCTTGACCGGAATTACGCATTAGGCATCAATCGTCTTTTCTATCATGTATACGTTCATAATCCGTGGTTGAATCGTAAACCGGGTATGACATTGGATGGTATCGGGCTTTTCTTTCAGCGCGATCAGACCTGGTGGAATAAGGGTGCAAAAGCACTTTCAGAGTATGCAGCCCGTTGTCAGGCGTTATTGCAGTACGGGCATCCGGTAACGGATATTGCGGTCTTCACCGGAGAGGAAGTTCCAAGACGTTCCATACTTCCGGAACGGTTAGTCCCTTCTTTACCCGGAATTTTTGGTAAGGAAAGAGTGGAGAGTGAACGTATCCGGTTGGCCAATGAAGGGCAACCGTTGCGGGTGCGTCCTGTGGGAGTCACACATTCCGCCAATATGGCTGACCCGGAGAAGTGGGTGAATCCGCTTCGTGGCTATGCTTACGACAGTTTTAATAAAGATGCATTGTTGCGACTGGCCAAAACGGAGAATGGCAGGATGACATTGCCGGGCGGAGCCAGCTATAAAGTGCTGATACTGCCACTCTCACGTCCGATGAATCCCGGTCCGGTAGACTTATCTCCGGAAGTGCAGAAGAGGATTAACGAACTGAAAGAGGCAGGCGTATTGATTCCTTCCCTCCCTTACATGGAAGATGATTTCTCTGCATACGGTTTGGAACGTGATTTGATTGTGCCGGAAGACATTGCCTGGACACACCGTTGTGGCGAATTGGGAGACATTTACTTTATAGCCAATCAGAGAGAAGAAACACGTACGTTTACGGCCAGCATGCGTATCAGTGGAAGAAAGCCGGAATGTTGGAATCCGGTGACCAGTGAAATAAATGCTGCACCCGGTTATGAACAGAATGCCAACCGCACGGAAGTTACTTTGACATTGGCACCCGATGAGTCTGTATTTGTTGTTTTCCCGGTGGATAGTAATGAGAATCATTTGCCAAAAGCGTCGGAAGGAAATAGTTCTGTGGAGGAATCTCAGGATATAGCCTTCGAAACGGAAGAATATACCGTGACCTTCACGATAAACGGCCATACGGTTACCCGAAAGAATCTTTTCGACTGGAGCAAAGAGGAGGATGAGAAGATTCGTTATTATTCGGGCACAGCTATTTATCAGGCAGCCTTTCGCTGGAAGGGTAAACAGAAGGACGGGCAGCGTGTCTATTTGAATTTAGGAGAGGTATGTAATCTGGCAACTGTCCGTGTGAATGGTGTGGATTGCGGGACTGTTTGGACAGCTCCTTTCCGGGCTGATATAACACCGGCTTTGAAGAAAGGAACAAATGTTCTTGAAATCGAGGTGACGAATACCTGGGCAAATGCCCTTAAAGGAGCTGATGAAGGGAAAATGCCGTTTGACTGCATCTGGACGAATGCTAAATACAGGAGACAGGAGAAAACGTTGCTTCCGGCGGGTTTGCTGGGGCCTTTGAGTTTTACAAAAGAATAAAAATATATGGCAATGAAAAATTTTATGATTAAGACAGGCGTAGTATTAGCGGCTTTATTAATAGTCGCCTGTTTGCCGGCATGGGCCGAAGTAAAGTTACCGGCAATATTCTCGGATGGCATGGTGATGCAGCAACAGACCCAGGCTAATCTTTGGGGTACGGCAACTCCGAATAAAACGGTGACGGTAACTACCGGCTGGAATGGAAAGCAATATTCAGTAACCGCTGATAAAAGTGGCGCGTGGAAACTGGCAGTGTCTACCCCCGTGGCCGGTGGTCCTTATACGCTGACTTTTGACGATGGAACTCCTCGAACACTGAATAATATTCTGATAGGTGAAGTATGGCTTTGTTCCGGTCAAAGTAATATGGAGATGCCAATGAAAGGTTTTAAAAATCAACCGGTGGAGAATGCCAATATGGATATTCTTCACAGCAAAAATTCAAATATCCGTTTATTTACGGTGAAACGTACCTCCACCTTTACACCACAGAATGACGTTGTCGGTTCATGGGAGGAAGCAGCTCCCTTGAGTGTGCGTGGCTTTAGTGCGACCGCTTATTATTTTGGAAAATTAGTCAATGAAATATTGGATGTTCCCGTAGGGTTGGTAGTTGCCGCCTGGGGAGGTTCTGCCTGTGAGGCATGGATGACGGCTGATTGGTTGAAAGCCTTTCCGGAGGCAAAAATACCCCGGTCGGAGACAGATATCAAATCGAAGAACCGTACTCCGACCGTGCTTTACAATGGTATGTTGCATCCACTGATTGGTATGACGATGAAAGGAGTTATCTGGTATCAGGGTGAAGATAACTATAATCGTGCCCACACTTACGCAGATATGTTTACTACCTTGATTAACGGATGGCGTGCGGAATGGAAACAGGGAGATTTCCCTTTCTACTATTGCCAGATTGCCCCATACGATTATGGGATTATCACAGAAAAAGGTAAAGAAGTGATAAATTCGGCCTATCTGCGGGAAGCACAGGCAAAGGTGGAACACCGCGTTCCGAACAGTGGCATGGCCGTATTGCTGGATGCCGGAATGGAGAAAGGCATTCATCCTGCAAAGAAACGGCTTGCCGGTGAACGTCTGGCACTTCTTGCCCTGACAAAAACATACGGAATAAAAGGTGTGAACGGTGAAAGCCCTTATTATAAGAGTATTGAAATCAAAAATGATACAGTGATTGTCAGCTTTGAGCGTGCAGGTATGTGGATCAGTGGCAAGAATTGTTTCGAGTCGAAGAATTTCCAGGTTGCGGGTGAAGACAGGGTTTTCTATCCGGCTAAAGCATGGATTGAACGGAGCAAGATGCTTGTGAAAAGTGACAAGGTACCGCATCCGGTAGCTGTCCGGTATGGATTTGAGAATTATGTGGAAGGAGATGTGTACTGTGAAGGATTACCGTTAGGTTCTTTCCGTTCGGATGATTGGTGACAAGTGAACTATGAAGGGAATCTACCTGACCATAATAATGGCTTTTGTTGGCGTGTCGGCTCTTTGGAGCCAGCATGCCAATGTCGTTTGGAATAGCCCGAGTCGCAATTCTTCTGAATCTATGCCTTGCGGGGGCGGAGATATTGGTATGAATGTATGGGTGGAAAACGGCGATGTGTTGTTCTACGTAAGCCGTAGCGGCACTTTTGATGAGAATAACTGCCAGTTGAAGCAAGGCCGTTTCCGTATTCGTATGTCTCCCAATCCTTTCAAAGATGCGGATAATTTCCGGCAGGAGTTAAAGCTGAACGATGGATTTGTCGAGATAGCGGCAGGAGGTACGCAGGTACAAATCTGGGCGGACGTCTTCCATCCGGTAATTCATGTAGAAATAGCCAATGCCCAGCCTCTGCAAGCGGAAGTCTTTTATGAAAACTGGCGATACCGCGAACGGGCAATCAGGAAAGGCGAGGGGCAACAATGCTCCTATAAGTGGGCTCCCCCGAAAGGAGCGGTGATGGCTGCCGACAGCATAATTCTCAACTCTCAATTCCCAACTCTCAACTCCCTCAGTTTCTACCACCGCAATCCGGAAGCAACCGTTTTTGATGTGGCAGTGGCACAACAAGGCATGGAGGAGGTTAAGCCCCAATTGATGAACCCTCTGAAGAACCTGACTTTCGGTGGATGCCTGTTGCTGGAAGACTTGGAATATGCAGGTACCGCGGAGGGAGTATATGCCGGAACGGATTATCGGGCCTGGAAATTCCGTTCAACAAAGCCTGTGCGGAAGCAACAATTCTCCATCATACTCCACACCGCTCAGACAGAAACCACAGAACAATGGAAGCAGGGTTTGCAAGCAACTTTGAAAAGGATAGCCCCACATGGGAAACTCTCTTCGAAAATCGTTTCAAAAGACAAAAAGCAGACCCGTTCGTGGTGGAACGCCTTTTGGCAACGCAGTTTTATAGAAGCGGAGGGAGAGGCACAGGAGATTGCAAGAAACTATACTCTTTTCCGGTATATGTTGGGTTGCAATGCATACGGCAGTGTGCCGACAAAATTCAATGGCGGATTGTTTACTTTCGATCCCTGCCATATAGATGAGAAACAATCTTTTACTCCGGATTACCGGAAATGGGGAGGGGGAACGATGACCGCACAGAACCAACGGCTTGCATATTGGCCGATGTTGAAAAGCGGTGACTTCGATATGATGCTTTCTCAATTCGATTTTTATAACCGTATGCTGAAGAATGCGGAATTGCGTAGTCGTGTGTATTGGCAACACGGGGGAGCTTGCTTCTGCGAACAGATTGAGAACTTCGGATTACCCAATCCTGCGGAATATGGTTTTAAACGTCCGGCCTGGTTCGATAAGGGCTTGGAGTACAACGCATGGTTGGAATATGAATGGGACACAGTACTTGAATTCTGCCAGATGATATTGGAAACGAAGAATTATGCGGATGCCGATATTATCGGGTATTTGCCTTTGATTGAAAGTTCACTGTCCTTTTTCGACGAACATTATCGTTCGCTTGCTTCCCGACGGGGACGGAATGCTTTGGATGGAGACGGAAATCTTATTCTTTTTCCCGGATCTGCCTGCGAAACGTATAAAATGACGAACAATGCCAGCAGTACAATTGCTGCGTTACGGACTGTATTGGAAACATACGGAAAGAAAAATGAAATGCTGGAAACAATTCCTCCTGTTCCGTTGAGGTACATAGAAGTGAAAGATTCACTGAAAGGTGTTTCGGTTGTGAAGCAGACGATTTCTCCTGCCAAGAGTTGGGAACGCATCAATAATGTAGAGACTCCTCAACTTTATCCAGTGTTTCCGTGGCGTATTTACGGAGTGGGTAAGGAGAATCTGGAACTGGCACGTAATACCTATTTATATGATCCTGAAGCAGTCAAGTTCCGTTCGCATATCGGTTGGAAACAGGATAACATCTGGGCGGCATGTCTGGGACTGACAGAAGAGGCCGGGCGGCTTGCTTTGGCAAAACTCTCTGATGGGCCACATCGTTTCCCCGCTTTCTGGGGACCGGGCTACGACTGGACGCCCGATCATAATTGGGGAGGCAGCGGTATGATAGGACTTCAGGAAATGTTGTTGCAGACTGACGGAGAGCGTATTCTCTTGTTTCCTGCCTGGCCTGAAGAATGGGATGTACACTTTAAACTTCATGCACCCGGTGACACAACGGTGGAAGCGACCTTGAAGGATGGAAAAGTGACGGATTTAAAAGTCTTGCCGGAAAGTCGGAAGGAAGATATAGTTGTAATGATTGGGAATACAAACGGATAATATAAATTAAGAAAACTATGAATAACAGGTTGTTTTTACTCTTGACTGTTTGGCTGTTATTGCCATTAACCGGAAGTGCGGCGGAAACTCATCGCCCTGAAATATCGGTTGCCGGATTTATCCAACTTCCGGGCAGTGGACGGCAAGTCTATAATTTTAATCCGGGATGGCGCTTCTTTAAAGGTGATATCCGTGGAGCGGAAACTGTGGACTTTGACGACCGTTCCTGGCAAGTGGTTTCTACTCCACATACCGTGGAACTGATGCCTGCCGAAGCGAGCGGATGCCGCAATTACCAGGGGCCTGCCTGGTATCGGAAACATTTCGTTGTTCCGGCCGAAACCAAAGGAAAGCGCGTGCTTATCCATTTTGAAGCTGTGATGGGAAAACAGATTCTTTACCTGAACGGTAAACGTATTCAGGAGCATATCGGCGGCTACCTGCCTTTTACGCTCGACCTGACCGCCAATGGTGTACAAGCCGGAGACTCTTGTTTGCTTGCCATTTTTACGGATAACAGTGATGACAAATCTTATCCTCCGGGAAAACGCCAGTATACATTGGATTTTGCTTATCATGGCGGAATCTATCGCGATGTGTGGATGATTGCAAAATCTCCTGTCGCCATTACTGATGCTATGGATTCTCAGACAGTTGCAGGTGGAGGTGTGTTTGTACATTATGATAAAATCAGTGAAAAGAGTGCACAGGTTTATGCCAATACGGAAGTACGGAATGATAATACCCGTTCGGAGACTGTCACAGTGGAAACGACACTGACGGATGCTGACGGTAAAGTGCTCGGCCAGGTTTCCGGTAAACTCTCTTTGAAACCCGGAGAAAAGAAAATAATCCGTCAGCAACTGGGAGTGAAGAACCCTAAACTCTGGTCGCCGGATACACCTTATCTATATAGATTACAATCACGCGTTAAAAAAGGCACCCGATCCCTTGACGGAGGAATTACACGTGTCGGAATCCGCTTGGCTGAATTCCGTGGTAAGGATGGATTCTGGCTGAATGGGAAACCTTTCGGACAGTTGGTCGGAGCTAACCGGCATCAGGATTTTGCCTATGTGGGCAATGCTTTGCCGAATTCACAGCAATGGCGCGATGCCAAACGTCTGCGCGATGCCGGATGTACCATTATCCGTACCGCCCATTATCCGCAAGACCCTTCCTTTATGGATGCGTGTGATGAGCTTGGACTGTTTGTGATTGTCGCTACTCCGGGATGGCAATACTGGAACAAAGCGCCGGAGTTCGGAGAACTGGTTCACCGGAATACGCGCGAGATGATTCGTCGTGACCGTAATCATCCTTCCGTTCTGATGTGGGAACCTATTCTGAACGAAACCCGCTATCCGCTTGACTTTGCCTTGAAAGCACTTGAAATAACCAAAGAAGAATATCCCTATCCGGGACGTCCGGTAGCTGCTGCCGATGTACATTCGGCGGGGGTGAAAGAACATTATGATGTTGTGTACGGTTGGCCGGGAGATGATGAAAAAGAAGATAGGCCGGAACAATGCATTTTCACCCGTGAGTTTGGAGAGAATGTGGATGACTGGTATGCCCATAACAACAATAATCGTGCGAGCCGCAGCTGGGGGGAACGTCCGTTGCTGGTGCAGGCACTCTCTTTGGCTAAGAGCTATGATGAAATGTATCGTACCACAGGTTTGTTTATCGGTGGTGCACAGTGGCATCCGTTCGACCATCAGCGCGGGTATCATCCTGACCCGTATTGGGGTGGAATTTATGATGCTTTCCGTCAGAAGAAATATGCTTATGAAATGTTCCGCAGTCAGTCACCGGCCTGCCTTCAGCACCCGTTGGCGGAATGTGGGCCGATGGTGTTCATTGCTCATGAGATGTCGCAATTCTCAGATGCTGATGTGGTGGTATTCAGCAATTGTGACTCCATCCGGCTTTCTGTTTACGATGGAACGAAAACCTGGACAAAGCCTGTGCCCCATACCAAAGGACATTTGCCGAATGCACCTGTTGTTTTCGAGAATGTTTGGGATTTCTGGGAGGCACGTGGCTATAGCTACACTCAAAAAAACTGGCAGAAAGTCAACATGATTGCCGAAGGTATCATAAACGGGAAAGTAGTTTGTACACAGAAGAAGATGCCTTCACGCCGTTCTACCAAGTTGCGTCTGTATGTAGATACACAGGATGTGAAACTGACAGCGGATGGCTCTGATTTTATGGTGGTGGTGGCCGAAGTAACTGACGATAATGGAAACGTGCGTCGTCTGGCTAAAGAGAATATCGTTTTTACAGTGGAAGGTGAGGGAGAAATTATTGGGGATGCCGCAATTGGTGCAAATCCCCGTGCGGTGGAATTCGGTTCTGCCCCTGTACTGATTCGTTCTACCCGAAAGGCTGGAAAGATAAGAGTTAAGGCTCGTGTGCAGTTTGAAGGTACGCAAGCGCCGACCGCTGCCGAACTGGAATTCGAAAGTGTCCCCGCCGAGTTACCTTTCTGCTATGAGGAACAGGAGATGGCTTCTTCAGTAGCAAGAACCGGAACTGCCGGAGAGGCATCCGATACAAAAGTAAGGCTCACTGAAGAGGAACGTCAAAAAGTGTTGGACGAGGTTGAACGTCAGCAAACTGAATTTGGAATTGAAAAATAATACGGATATGCCCGGTCGCTATTGAAAAAAAACTTATCTTTGGGGTACATTTTATATCAACTATTGTTATAAATGAAAAAACGATTTATTCTAATACTATTGCTGTCGATGATGGGGCTTTGTGCTTTTGCCTACCCTAACATGATTGTGGAACACTACACGGCTGAACGAGGTTTGCCTAATAATATCGTTAATTGTACCTTAAAAGGGAGCGACGGTTTTATCTGGTTTGGTACTTGGTATGGGCTGTGTAGTTTTGACGGCACAAAGTTCCGTTCCTATGATAATCGTGACGGGTTTTATTCCGCCGATATCCCTCCGCGTAAAATTCAGCGTATCGTAGAAGATAAAAACGGTTTTCTATGGATTAAGACAATCGACCGTAAACTTTACTTGTTTGATAAAAAGCATGAGAGTTTCCATGCTGTTTATGATGACGTGAAAGAGTATTCTGAAAATATCCAGATTATTAAGATTCAGACAACGGAGGATGGAGATGTTCTATTGCTGACTAAAGATAAGAGCTTGTTGCGTGCCTATACGGATGCAGAAGGCAAGATAACAATGAAGCAGTTGCATGATTCGCGTCCCAATGTCAACCTCTATGATATGCGCCTGAAGAATAACATCTTCTGTGAAACTGACGAGTTTATCAATTGGATTGGCATGGATTACCAAATCCTTTCCTTGAGAAAAGGACCGGCTTTGAAAGATAAGCCTGCTGATTTCGTACAGAAGAAGATTGCTGCCGATCCGCATCAGTTTACTTGTGCATCCTATAATTTTCAATATCTGTGGTTAGGAGATTTGAATGGGCATATTTATAGTATCGACCCGCAGAATGGCGTGGTCAACCGCTATGAAATCCCGGAAATTAATCTACCGATTTCCAACCTGTTGGTGACAGAAACAGGGCTGATGTATATTACTACTGCTGAAGGTGTGTATGAATATAATATCGGCTACAAGCAATTGGTAAAACTGCCGTTTTTCATTAAAGGGAAAAATAAAGCTATATTCATCGACAAATATGATAAAATATGGTTTCAGGAGGACGACCGTGCATTAATATACTATGATCCTTTAAATAAAAGTAGCCGTCATTTTACATTTCCTGATCAGAACTCCATTGGAAATTTTGAAATGCAGGATGCCGGTGAACAAGGAATGTTTTTTCTGACTCCCGGAGGAGAGATTCTTTTGTTTGACCGCGAGAAACTGGAGATGATACGGTTGAACCAGTCGAAGCCTTTTGCTGACGACCAGCCGAATCAATTGTTTTTCCACCTGTTGTTGGATAAAGATGGCATCCTATGGTTGACTTCTACAGATAGCGGAGTGTATAGGGTTAATTTCCCAAAAAGGCAGTTTCAGTTACTGAAAGAAGTTTCACCTGTACCGGTTGCGGGTGAGATTTCCGGTTCGTGGAATCAGGGAATACGTGCTCTTTATCAGGCGAAGAACGGAGATATCTGGGCAGGAACCCGTTGGCAGGCTCTTTATCGTCTTGACCGTAACGGACAGGTAAAGCAGATCTTCTCGGAGAAAAATTATCTGGTGGGTGCTGTGTATCATATAATGGAGGATAAAGATGGAAATCTGTGGTTTTCAACTAAAGGAAATGGGCTTGTCAAAGCCGAACCGGATATGAATTCTCCACAAGGTTTGCGTTTCACACGTTATAAAAATGATCCTAAGAATCCGAATTCAATCAGCAATAATGATGTTTATTGCACTTATCAGGATAGTAAGGGGCGCATTTGGGTAGGTGTGTTGGGCGGCGGTCTGAATCTGATTAGCGAAGAGAACGGAACGATTGTTTTCAAGCATAAATATAACGGTCTGAAACAATACCCCCTTTATGGGCTTTATATGGAAGTGCGTACAATGGCGGAGGATAACGACGGGCGCATCTGGGTGGGAACAATGGATGGTCTGATGTCCTTTGACGGCAATTTTGCCGATCCCGAAGATATTCAGTTTGAAACGTACAGGCAGGTGAGCGAGCGCTCGAATGTAGCTGACAATGATATTTATGTGTTGTATAAAGATTCTGAAGCGCAAATCTGGGTCAGCGTTTTCGGAGGTGGTCTGAATAAGTTGGTCCATTATGATAGAGAGAAACGGGAGCCGGTTTTCAAGTCCTATGGCATTCGTGAGGGAATGAATAATGATGTAGTCAAATCAATTATAGAAGACAAGAATGGAAATCTTTGGTTTGCTACGGAGATAGGGTTGTCTTGCTTCAATAAAGCGACCGAACAATTCCGCAATTATGATAGATATGATGGCTTTCTGAATGTAGAGCTTGAAGAAAGTAGTGCTCTCCGCACATTGAACGGTGACCTGTGGATCGGTTCCAAACAAGGTATTCTGGTTTTCTCGCCGGATAAGCTGGAAACACAGCATACGAACTATGATACGCGCATTGTTGATTTTAAAATATCCAATCGCGATTTGCGTAGTTTTCGTGAGCATCCGGTTCTGAAAGAAGCGATTACGTTTGCTGATGCAATCCGGTTGAACTACAATCAGTCCATGTTTACCATAGAGTTTGCTGCATTGAACTTTTATAATCAGAATCGGGTGTCCTATCGTTATATACTCGAAGGTTATGAGAAAGAGTGGCACTACAATGGTAAGAACCGTATCGCTTCCTACACCAATGTACCTTTCGGAACTTACACTTTTCGGGTTGAAACGATAGATGAAGCAAATCCGGAGCTGGTTTCCAATTGCACATTGGATATTACCGTCTTGCCGCCTTGGTGGTTAAGTTGGTGGGCAATCTTTGTTTATGTAATCCTGGGTGTTGCTGCCCTTTATTTTGGCTTGCGCCTGGCTTTCTTTATGATTAAGATGAAGAACGACATTTATATCGAACAGAAAGTGTCGGAAATGAAAATCAAGTTCTTTACCAATATTTCCCATGAACTCCGCACTCCCTTGACTCTGATAAAAGGACCGATACAGGAGTTGAAAGAGCGTGAGAAACTGTCTCCGAAAGGATTACAATATGTGGAACTGATGGAAAAGAATACCAATCAGATGCTGCAACTTGTTAATCAGATTCTGGACTTCCGGAAGATACAGAACGGAAAAATGCGTCTGCACGTATCATTGATTGATTTTAATGAGATGGTGCTTTCTTTCCAGAAAGAGTTTCGTGTTCTTTCCGAAGAAAACGAGATTAGTTTCACTTTCCAATTGCCGGATGAGGCTATCATGGTATGGGCGGATAAAGAGAAGTTGAGTATTGTAATCCGTAACATTATATCAAATGCATTCAAGTTTACTCCTTCGGGTGGTAGCATTCATGTGACTACCGGGACTGCGGAAGATGGAAAACGTTGTTTCCTGCAGGTAAAAGATAACGGGGTTGGAATCCCGCAAAACAAACTGACTGAGATCTTCGAACGTTTTTCGCAGGGAGAAAATGCCAAGAAATCATATTATCAGGGCACAGGTATCGGGCTGGCGCTTTCCAGAGAAATTGTAAACCTGCATCATGGATTAATCCGTGCCGAAAGTTCGGAAGGGCATGGCTCTGTGTTTGTTGTAGAGCTATTGCTGGATAAGGAACATTACCGTTCAACGGAAGTGGATTTCTATGTCAGTGATACAGAGACTGCTCCAGCTGCTGACGTAGCTGATGCCGCTACAGAAGAAGGTACAGAGGAACAGTCGGAAATTGATACTTCATTACCGACTCTTTTATTGGTGGAGGATAATAAGGATCTTTGCCAGTTGATAAAGCTTCAGCTGGAAGATAAGTTTAATATCCATATCGCTAACGATGGGGTGGAAGGATTGAAGAAGATACATCTGCATCATCCGGATATTGTGGTGACTGACCAGATGATGCCTGAAATGGATGGTCTGGAAATGCTGCAAGCCATTCGTAAGGATTTCCAAATCAGTCATATTCCTGTTATTATCCTGACAGCGAAGAATGATGAAGGAGCTAAAACGAAAGCGATAACTTTGGGAGCCAATGCATATATCACCAAACCGTTCAGCAAGGAGTATTTGCTGGCGCGCATCGATCAGTTGCTTTCTGAGCGGAAACTGTTCCGTGAGCGCGTCCGCCAGCAAATGGAAAATCAAAATCCTTCGGAGGAAGATAGCTACGAGCAATATCTTGTGAAGAAAGATGTGCAATTCCTTGAAAAGATACATCAGGTGATTGAGGAAAATATGGACGACAGTGACTTTAATATCGACACGATAGCTTCCGGAATTGGTTTGAGCCGTTCGGCATTCTTCAAGAAGTTGAAGAGTCTGACCGGACTGGCACCGGTCGATCTGGTGAAGGATATTCGTTTGAACAAGTCTGTCGAACTTATTAAAAATACAGATTTGAGTATTTCCGAGATTGCCTTTGCCGTCGGTTTCAAAGATTCGGGGTATTACAGTAAATGTTTCCGGAAAAAATATAACCAGACTCCCCGTGAATATATGAATGAATGGCGGAAAGGAGAAAAGTAACTGATTACAAAATGTTTTCTTGACCGTCTTCTTAGAAAACCTAATAAGATTCTAAAGAATGAACAACATTAAGAAAGTATTATCAGCCTGGATGCTGGTTGCATGTGTATTACCGGTTGCAGCACAGTATCCTGTCATTCCCGATTCAGTGAAAGCGAGAGCGGCAAAACAGGAAGCAGAGTTCGACCGGAAATCGGATGCGGCATGGGAGAAAGCTTTGCCGGTAGTTTTGGAAGAAGCACAGAAAGGACGCCCTTATAAACCGTGGGCTTCTAAACCGGATGATTTGATAAAAAGTAACATTCCTGCCTTTCCCGGTGCGGAAGGTGGAGGTATGTATACTTCCGGCGGACGTGGCGGTAAGGTTATTGTAGTCACCTCGCTGGAAGATTCAGGTCCCGGAACCTTGCGTGAGGCGTGTGAAACGGGCGGTGCACGTATCATCGTTTTCAATGTTTCCGGAGTTATCCGTTTGAAAGCTCCGATAAATGTGCGTGCTCCTTATGTGACGATTGCCGGTCAGACAGCTCCCGGTGATGGTATCTGCGTCACGGGTCAGTCTTTTCTGATTGATACGCACGATGTTGTGATTCGTCATATGCGTTTCCGTCGTGGGGCGCAGGACGTAGCTTTCCGTGATGATGCCTTAGGAGGAAATGCCGTAGGAAACATTATCATAGACCACTGCTCTGCCAGCTGGGGATTGGATGAGAATATGTCCATCTACCGGCATGTTTATAATCGGGGAGCAGACGGACACGGTTTAAAGCTGCCGACTGTGAACATTACAATCCAGAACTCCGTATTTTCAGAAGCATTGGATGCCTATAATCATGCGTTCGGAGCTACAATAGGTGGTCATAACAGCATGTTCTGCCGCAATCTTTTCGCTTCCAATATCAGCCGTAACAGTTCGGTGGGTATGGATGGTGACTTCAACTTTGTCAACAATGTTGTTTTCAACTGGTGGAACCGTTCCGTTGACGGAGGTGATAACAATAGTTTCTATAACATGATTAACAACTACTTCAAGCCAGGTCCTATTACTCCGTTGGACAAACCGATCTCTTATCGCATTCTGAAACCGGAAGCCGGACGTGATAAGAGTAAACCGATGTCTTTTGGGAAAGCTTATGTGCATGGAAATATCGTTCACGGCAATGCTAAAGTGACGAAGGATAACTGGGACGGTGGCGTGCAACTCGCCAATGAAGCGGATGCCGACAAGTTTATACCGCAAATCAGGGTGGACGAACCGTTTGAAATGTCTCCCGTGACTGTTATGGATGCTAAGAAGGCTTATAGCTTTGTCTTAAATAATGTGGGAGCAACTTTACCCAAACGTGATGCGGTGGATGCCCGTATCATCAAGACGGTGCAAACCGGAAAAGCCATTTATGTGAAAGACGCTCCGGAATTTGTTTCACCTTATGTGAAAAGACGTTTGCCCGCTGATTCTTATAAACAAGGTATTATCACAGATATTCGTCAGGTAGGAGGATTGCCGGAATACAAGGGGGAACCTTATGTTGACTCTGACGGTGACGGAATGCCGGATGCGTGGGAAATAGCTAACGGGCTGAATCCGAATGATCCGGGAGATGCCGTGAAGGATTGCAACGGAGACGGATATACTAATATTGAGAAGTATATCAACGGTATGGATACGAAAAAGAAAGTAGACTGGACGGATTTGAAGAACAATCATGATACTTTGTCCAAACGAAAAAGTCTGCTGTAAAGGTATGGTGGAAAAATAAGTTTGTTGTAATGAATATACAATTAAAGATTATCCTTTTAGGATTATTGAGTATGGGGTTTGCGCAGGGATATGCGCAAACCTTTGCTTTCCTCGATTACTCATATTGTGGCTACCGTGCTTCCGAACAGGATATCCCTTCCACCCGGAATGCGGTGTTTGTCTCCTGGCAGGCAGGTGATAATACTGCGCGCATTCAACGTGCCGTTGACTATGTGGCATCGTTGGTTCCTGATGCTTCCGGTTTCCGTGGAGCCGTATTGCTGGATCGGGGAGAGTTCTCTTTATCCGGAAATATTCGTATTTCTGCGTCCGGCATTGTGCTCCGGGGTATGGATAAGGAGCAGACTGTTCTGCTGAAAAAAGGAGTGGACAGAGGAGCTTTCATATATATGGAAGGAGTGGACGATTTGAATGTAAAAGACACTTTGCAGGTGCTTTCAGCTTATGTTCCGGTAAATGCAAGAACCTTGCAGGTATCTGCTTCTGCTTCCTTGAAGAAAGGTGACCGGATAATGGTGACACGGCCTTCCAGCAAAGAATGGATTGCTTCTTTAGGGTGTGACATCTTCGGAGGAGGCATCAGCGCCTTAGGATGGAAAGCCGGTGATACGGATTTGACCTGGGATCGGACTATAAGTGAAGTGGATGGCAATCAGATAACTATCGATGCTCCATTGACGGTGGCGTTAGATGCTCAATACGGTGCTTCGGTTGTCACCCCTTATCAATGGAATGGACGAATACAGGAGTGTGGTATCGAAAATATGACTTTGGTTTCTGATTATGATAAACGTTATCCCAAAGATGAAGATCATTGCTGGACGGGCATTTCTATTGCCAATGCGGAAAACTGCTGGGTCAGGCGGATAAACTTCAAGCATTTTTCCGGCAGTGCGGTCATTGTGGAGCGTACGGGAGCGAAGATTACGGTCGAAGACTGCATCTCCAGAGAACCGGTTTCTGAGATTGGAGGGATGCGTCGTTGCACTTTCTATACTTTGGGGCAGCAAACCTTGTTTCAGCGTTGCTATTCGGAACAGGGCATCCATGACTTTGCCGCCGGATATTGTGCTGCCGGACCCAATGCCTTTGTACAATGCGACTCGTATGAATCACTTGGATTCAGCGGTTCCATTGATGCCTGGGCATGCGGGTTGCTGTTCGATGTGGTCAATATAGACGGTCATAACCTTACATTCAAGAATCTGGGACAAGATAAGAATGGAGCCGGCTGGAATACGGCAAATAGTTTATTCTGGCAATGCACCGCTGCCGAAATAGAATGTTATGCTCCGGCAAAAGATGCGATGAACCGTGCCTACGGATGTTGGGCACAATTCTCTGGTGACGGTGAATGGGCGCAGTCCAATAATCATGTACAGCCACGCAGCCTTTTTTATGCCCAGTTGGAAGAACGTTTGCAAAAAAAATGTGCAGAACGTGCCCGTATTCTACCCCGGAATACGAATGCGACCAGTAGCCCTACCGTTGAAGTTGCGATGGAACTTGCCAAAGAGGCTTATAATCCGCGGCTGACATTAGAACATTGGATTGAACAAGGTGAGTTTGCACCTTCGGTGGCAATTGCCGGATTGAAGTCAATTGATGATATGAAAGAGAAGAAAAACTCTCAGAGCAAAGCGTCGACCCCGGCTGAAGTTGTGATTGCAAACGGGCGTATTCAAATGGATGGGGCTTTATTAGTAGGAAAAAGCCGCACCACTCCCTGGTGGAACGGTAAACTCAGAACCGGCCAGTTGAAGAAAGCAAGTCCTGCTATTACCCGTTTTGTTCCGGGGCGTGAAGGCTTGGGGCTGACAGACCGTATCGATTCGGTGGTTAACTTTATGAAGCAAAAGAATATATTGGTTTTCGACCAGAATTACGGACTTTGGTATGACCGTCGCCGTGATGACCATGAACGTGTCCGCCGTCGCGACGGGGATGTCTGGGGACCTTTCTATGAGCAACCTTTCGGACGTAGTGGTCAGGGAACTGCCTGGGAAGGGTTAAGCAAATATGATCTGAATCGCCCCAATGCCTGGTATTGGTCACGTCTGAAAGAATTTGCGGAGAAAGGTGGCAAGGAAGGATTGCTTCTGTTTCATGAGAACTATTTTCAGCATAACATTCTGGAAGCCGGTGCGCATTGGGTAGACTGCCCTTGGAGAAGCAGCAACAATATCAACCGGACGGGATTTCCGGAGCCTGTTCCGTTTGCCGGTGACAAAAGAATTTTTGTTGCAGATATGTTTTATGATATTAACCATCCGGTGCGGCGCGAATTACACCGGCAGTATATCCGTCAGTGCCTGAATAACTTTGCCGATAATTCGAATGTAATCCAGCTGACCAGCGCCGAGTTTACGGGTCCCTTGCATTTTGTGCAATTCTGGCTGGATGTAATAGCCGAATGGGAAGCCGAAACAGGTAAAAAGGCTAAGATAGCATTGAGTACCACGAAAGATGTGCAAGATGCCATTCTTGCTGATCCGAAACGGGCTGCTGTAGTAGACGTTATAGATATCCGTTACTGGCATTATAATACTGATGGTGTTTTTGCTCCGGAAGGTGGAAAGAATATGGCTCCCCGCCAACACATGCGTAAAATGAAGGCAGGAAAGGTGACCTTTGATGAAGCGTATAAAGCTGTGAGAGAGTATCGCCGGAAGTTTCCGGATAAGGCGGTTACCTTCTATGCACAAAATTATCCGGCTATGGGATGGGCGGTATTCATGGCGGGAGGTTCGTGTCCGGTGATACCCTGCACCGACAAAGCTTTCCTGAAGGATGCTGCGATGATGGAGGTAGAAGAAACAGACACGGGTGACTATCGAAAAATGGTAAAATCTGGTATCGGAAGTATCATTTATTCCAAGTCCGGAACAGAAATTCCTGTTTCACTATCGTCCGGAAAGTATGCATTAAAGTACATTCATCCTGATACAGGAAGAGTAGAGGTAATATCTAAGTCTTTGAAAATAAATGATATATATCATTTTAAGACTTCGGAAAAGGAAGAAGGAATTTATTGGTTCCATAAACTGTAAAACAAAAGGTCCCGTTGAAGCCAATTCGATGGGACCTTTCTTCTTATAGGTAATATCTAATAAAAAAGTGTTATAAAACATAGTACTTGTTTTTTCAATCTCCATATCAGATTTTACCTAAAGATTAAGTCGATACCGCATAGCTTTGCAACATCAAATCAATCGAATTAATGCTATGATGGAACAGACTAATAATTCAACCGAAACTTTACTCGCCTCTTTTCAAGCGGGCAATATGGCAGCTTTCTCTGAGCTGTACGATTCGCACATTAACATTCTTTTTAATTATGGGTTGAAGTTGACTATTGATAAAGAGTTGCTGAAAGATTGCATCCACGATATTTTTGTGAAGCTTTATGTGAAGAAGGATGAACTGGGGGGCATTGAAAATCTGAAGTCCTACTTGTTCATTTCATTAAAGAATAAACTCTGTGATGAACTTCGCAAACGCATGTATATGTCCGACACGGCCGTCGAAGAGATAAATGCGGTATCGCCTACGGATGTGGAAGGCGATTATATGGAGGAAGAGAAAACGAGGAGCAATCTCTTGCTGGTCAATAACCTTATGGACCAGTTATCTCCCCGGCAGCGCGAGGCGCTCACCTTATACTATATAGAAGAAAAGAAATACGAAGATATTTGCGAGATTATGGATATGAATTATCAGTCTGTACGCAATTTGATGCACCGGGGATTGACAAGATTGCGTGCTTTGGTAGGGTAATAGGATTGCAGGAAAACTGTTAATATAGGCAAAAGAAGGTAGGTATTGAGTACACGTTCGGGATAACAGCGTCCTATTTATGTAAATGCTTTAAAAAAAGGACATAGGTATGAGCGCTAAGGTAAAGTTTTTTTTGATGGATGAAGATTTCATAGATTATGCACTGGGTGTGGCTCCGGAATTGGCTTCTCAATGGGAGGCTTATTTCAGGGTACACCCGGAGGACATAATCGATGCGGAGGAGGCGAAAGCTGTATTATTGGCTCCCGCCGATGTGGATTGCGGTCTTTTGAAAGATGAATGTGCAATGTTGAAAGATAGGATTATTAGCAGTATATTTTGACGCGTATTGGAATAAATTGGGTACATTTGCATGAAATTGCAATGTCCAATTAATTTCAGATCATTATGATATTAAAACAAGATATCCCTCATGGCTATGCCCATTGTTTTGCAGGCAAAGACTGTTGTCCCCAAGCGGACAGTTGTCTGAGAGCCATAGCGGCGAAGTTGCTCACAGAGAGCGAAGAACTGCAACCTCAAACCGTAAATACGGTGAATGCTATTTATGTTGAACAATTGTCCGACTTGTCTGCCTGCCCCCTTTACCGTTCGAGCGAACCGCTTCGCTATGCTAAGGGGATGACTCATCTCTTTGAAGATTTTCCCTTGAAAGATGCTCACAGCATCCGCCTCAGAGTCGTCAACTGTTTTTCGTGTGAACGTTACTTCTATCATTGTCGTAAGGGAGACCGGCTGATTTCGCCGGAAGAACAGCGGAAGATAGCTAATGTATTTCGTGCCTCCGGTTTTGGCATTGTTCCCAAGTTCGATGGGTTTGAGTATGTGATTGCATGGTGATTCCTATATTTTCTCTCAATATAGTTTTTTTTAAGTTGTCAGCACTCTAGCACTGATAACTCTCAAACCCTTTGCCAGTCGGGGTTTGACGGCAGTGCTGATAAGGTGTTGGTAAGTGACGACAAACGTTTTGTCAGCACTGAATTTTAATCTGTTTTTCAGTGTATATTGTTATGAGTCAAATAAATACCTCGTTTTTGCATGTGTGGAATCTTTTCTCTTAATATGTGCATAAAAGGGCTTTCAAGTGGGTAGTTCTCGGTGCGGACACCCACATCCCCCACTATATATTAATTAAAGGGATTAGAGTCGATAATCAATGTACTACTGTTCTGTTCCCCTACATCCATGTCACTGAATTACTGCAAAAGGGAAACAGTCTCACTGCAAGGTATGTGCAGTCTCGTTGCAAAGCATGTGCAGTATTACTGCAAAGCATATGCAGTGCTGCTGTAAAGTATATGCAGTATCATTGCAAAGTATGTGCAGCAACGTTGCAACACAGTTATAGCATTACGTGTTAAGAGTAAGAGCATCGATTTTCCGCATTAGTGATTACAAAATAATCTTGTATTTGAAATTATAAAAAAGAACTCAGTCCTTTTTTATAGAAGAACTGATGATTACAGAAGATATTTTTTTTCGTCTTGTTATTAAGTTTAAGATAAACTTGACTCTCGTAGAGGAATATTCTTTTTATTCTCTTTTCAGGGGAAGGGATAATGATGCTGTTTTCTCGCAAAAACTGAATAGTATTATAAATGAGAAAAATTTTGAATTTAATTAATAGTATGAATAAACAAGTCTTGATTAGTATTTATTTACTTCTTTTTGTCTTGCTTCCTGCAGGAGCTCAGAACTGTGAGGCAGTTCATGATGATTGTATACAAGTTGCACATCGCTATAAAGTAGCCGTATGTGATTGGATGATTTTGAAGCGTCAGAAGATCGGTTCGTTTCAGTTGGTACATGAATTGAAAGGTGATGGTGTAGAATTGGATATGGGATCTCTTGGTAAAAGGGAGATGTTCGATAATAAACTGCGTGAACCTCATTTTCAACAATTATTTCGTGAAACTGCCCGGAAGTTTCAACTGGAAGTTCCCTCTGTTACCATGTCCGGTTTTTACGGTCAGTCTTTTTTAGAGCGTACTAATTATAAGGAGTTGGTTCGGGACTGTTTGGAAGCTATGAAAGTGATGGATGCCAAAGTTGCTTTTCTTCCTTTAGGAGGAATAAAGGCAGGGTGGGAAGGAGAACCGGAGCTTCGGGCTGAAGTTGTGAAGCGTTTGAAAGAAGTGGGAGATATGGCTGCTTCCGAAGGTTTAGTAATCGGAATTGAAACCCAATTGGATGCCAAAGGTGATGTAAAGTTGTTGAAGGAGGTAGATTCTTCCGGCATCAAGATTTATTTCAAATTTCAGAATGCATTAGAGAATGGACGTGATTTGTGTAAGGAAATTAAGATTTTAGGAAAAAAGAGAATCTGTCAGATTCATTGCACGGATACGGATGGGGTGACTCTTCCTTTTAATAAGCGGCTGGATATGAATAAAGTTAAAAAGACACTCGATAAAATAGGGTGGAGCGGATGGCTGGTCGTAGAGCGCTCACGGGATAAGGATGATGTACATAATGTCAGAAAGAACTATGGGACGAATATTGAGTATTTGAAGGAGGTGTTTCAGAAATAAATAAGAAGTAATAACGAGGTAAGCGACTGAGTAAATATAATATGTATTCAGTCGCTTACCTTGTTATATAGGTTTTGACTATTATAAGGTGAGATACTGTCGCACCTTTTCCGTTGATAAATTTAGGCAACATTGTTGTCTATTTCCAAATATCCTCGTTTTCCCAACCAGCCGGAAAGCCCATCGCACGGACATCTATCGAAGGATAGCGGGAAAGCAAATCCTTGAACCTTTCGACAAACGAGTGGTTGGGATTGATTATATCCAATAGATAAACAGTCATGCTCAATATGAAATAAACCTGCCGTGTGCCACTCGCCGGAAGCGTGACAAAGGGCTTGCGTGGTGAACGGGGCATTAACGGGTGGATGCTAAGTGTCCGATTCCATAAGCGGCAATGATGGGCGCAAATGTTACGGATATAAACAATACTGTGCAGCCATGAAGCAAAAACCGTGTCGGGCAGCCCGAAATAAGCCGCAATGCTCCGCTTTGCCCTTCCGGGAAGCAGATTATTGTATAGAATCGACAATGTTCACTGCGCTGGTACTCTTCATCTATCTTTGACAATATCTTGGCGTGACGTACCGGATTGTTAAAATGGGAAGCATCGGCAAACCAATATCCATCCCATTGGGAAGAGAGTATATAGGCGGTCTGTGTGCGTACAGCCACTTCGATCTTTTCCAGTTCCGTAATAATCAGCTTACGAAGCTCGCTATCAAACTTATAGATATTGTAAGCGGCATCGAATGTACTGCCGGGCTTGAACAAATGGTTTTGCTTGTCTGCCAGCAAAGGATACCAGTAGCCGCTTAAACGGTAATAACTGATATTGCGTAGCAGGTGCAAGGCTTGGGCTTCGTCCGTGAAAACAAGCCCACGCTATTTGAGCAAAGCAATCTGATCCGGAAAAGATATGAGTTGTTTGAGGTAAGGAATTTTAGTCATAGGGGTATAAAAAATAAAAGGCTTACCCTGAGCGCGCTGATCTGACGGGAAGCGGGGTAAGGATGTTGCTGCAAAGATAAAACTATTCTCTTGAAATACAAAATACTCGTCCTATTTATTCTGATTTTATAGGGGTTATACGGGTGGACGGGGGAACTGCCCCGAACACCCGTAACTTAATTGTGCCTCACAGATGTAATACCTTAAAATTCCGCCTGCCGCACCCATCTGTCAGCCCGTCCCTGCGCAAGCGGAAAAGAACTTCGTTTGCCGACTGGCTACCGAATTTGCGGACACAGCACAGACGGGAGAAACGATAGCGGCAACCGTGAACAGGCTTAGTGTTAAACAATAGAAACATCATCTGTTTTCTGCTTACAAGAAGTTAAGAGTTTGTTGACAAGGAGTTGACTTCCTGTCTACAAACTCTTAACTTTTTGTTGACAACAAAATAACTTCTTGCAATGATTTGATAATCAGTGTTTAAATTTTGATTAAAGAATCTTGTGTTGTAATTATAATTATTCCTATGAGTTATACCTGCTGCACGCTCAGCAATATAGTCCTTGACTATTCTATTTTCCATGCCCCAATTGTACGCGTCGCACTGTCGAAGTTCACTCCGACCTTGACTATTCGTCTACCGTCCGATTGGTAAGGAATAGCGTACTGTTTACTATCTATCTGAGCTAAAGCCTCTTCGGGAGTGCCATCGAATTTAAACTCAAAGACGTAAATGGCATCTTTCATCTTTACGACAACATCTGCACGACCGATGGCGCTTTTTACTTCGGTATCCACATATTGTCCCATCAGGCGGAACAAAAGGTAAAAAATGGTCTGGTAGTGCTTTTCGGTCTTATTCTCTAAGTCGTTAGGGATAGAAGCAAAAAAGGAACGGGTGCGCTCCAGGCAACTTTCAAGATCGCCTTTGCGTAAATCGCGGATAAATGAAACAACATAGAAGGTGTTGTTCTGCCCGGGAAGATGTACATAGGCAGGTAACAGGGATTCTATAAATCCTTTGCGTACTTCTCCGTTGGGGTATGCAAGCCTATATATTTGGAAGTCCGGATCATAGCCTTTGATGGTGAGATAACCACTTTGATAGAGCACCGGGATAGGACTCGTTATGTGTTCGGTGGGCGCGTCAAACTGCTCGTCGGTAGCTTCTACGCTTTCCAATTCACGCACATCAAAATCTGATTCCTGTAGCAGGTCTATCAGGAAAGTAGGGGTACCCGTGGAGAACCAGAAGTTTTTATATTCTTTTGCATCAAAAGCATTGAACAGGCTGAACGGATTATAAATGTCTTCACAATGCTTACTGAAATGATAACCGTCATATTGCTGTTTCAGATGCAAGCAAGCTTCCTCGTAAGTTTCACTGTTTGCTTTAGCCATTTGCTCAATATCTGGTTTCAATTGTGTCAACAACTCCTGCTCGGTGATGCCGCACAGTGCACTGAAGTCGTCACGCATGCTGATGTTTTTCAAGTTATTCAGTTCGCTGAATATACTCATCTGACTGAATTTGCTGATACCTGTAATGAAAAGGAAGCGCAGATATTGTCCCAGTCCTTTGAGTGGACTGAAAAATTTGCGCATTTCGTTGCGGAGCTGTTTTTGTAGCTGGATATCAGAGTTGCTGTCCAGCAGGGGCGCGTCATATTCGTCAATTAGCACAGCTATGGGTTTTCCGGTCTGTTTGTAGGCTCTCAATATGATTCCCTGCAAACGTTCTGCTGAAGTCGTTTCTACTTCATCTTTTCCATAAATCTTTTCCCAGCGGTGTAGGAAAAGATTCAGTTGTCCTGTGAGGTCAGTCAGTTCTGTATATTTGGTCAAGCTGAAGTCTATATGTAGTACCGGATAAACTGTCCATTCCTTTTCCAACCGTTCCATTGCAAGTCCTTTGAAAAGTTCCTTTTTCCCTTGGAAATAGGCTTCGAGCGTAGATACAAGTAAACTTTTGCCGAATCGGCGGGGACGACTGAAAAAATAGACTTTATCGGTATTAGCCAATCTGTAGACTAATTCCGTCTTATCAACATATACGCATTGCCGGTTGCGCAATTCTTCAAAATTCTGTATTCCTATCGGATAACGTCTGTATATTTCTTCCATATCTGCTGAGTTTTAGTATTTACAGCTCTGACAAAGATAAGACTTATTCTTTGAATTCACGCATTTCTGATTGCAATATATGATAGGAGAGAGGGAATTGAGCAGAGGAGATGTGGGTTGATGCATTCTTTATGAACGGCATTGACATTCTGACAAATTGTATTTTTAGTTAGCTGAGAATGCGTTCTTTTAGTCAGTGATCCGTAAATAAGGAAATATGCAAAAGAAAATGGATAAGTTGCAGAATGATAGTGTAATATCGAAATGATTACATTTATTCTACAACGAAATATTCTTTAAAAAGTATGCTTATAGGAGAAAAAGATGACGCAAATAAGTGCATTATTCGTAAGTAGCCACCCTTTTACCTATAAGTAGTAGCCATATTGCCTATAAGTAGTAACCTTTTCACCCGTAAGTAGTAACCCTTTTCTGCATTAAATAGCTGTAAATATGGAATAATATACAGAAATAGCGCATTATTATTCTTGTATTATTCGTGAAATATTCCAGATTTCGATTTTGGAGGATAGGGTGTGTTATGTAAAATGTGAATATTGTGTTGTTATGAACTGTAATTTGCTAAAATAGATATTATTTTAATATTTAACATCTTGGCTTAATGCCCGATGAATAAAGCGTTAATATAGATAGTCCTTCTTTTTTTATTCTTTTTAGGTGATTACATATTTTTTAGTTGTTCGTCCTTTTAATGTAAAATAAATATTGAGCCCGATTAAGGGAATCTTGTATTTTTGAATTTAAATTAATGAACAGATGAAAAAAGAGGAAATCTTTTCTAGAAAAACACAGAGCAGATATCTGAGCGCAGCAAAGATTATTTGTCTCTCTTTTTTGTTTTCGATTCCTGTAGAAGCTTTTGCTGTAACCGCAAAGGACGCGCCTGCGGTAAATGTGGTTCAGCAGCAGGGAGTAGTGAAAGGAACGGTGATTGATGAACAAGGTGAAACCATTATTGGTGCTAATGTCAAGGTGGTAGGTACTACTGTTGGTGCTATTACAGATTTAAACGGTATGTTTAGTGTGAATGCAGTGGTAGGGGCAAAACTTGAGATATCATTTATAGGATATGTGACTCAAGTGGTAACTGTTCCAGCAAATAAGATTCTAAAGGTAACGTTGAAAGAAGATTCAGAATTGCTGGATGAAGTTGTTATTGTCGGTTATGGTACGCAACGTGTGAAAGACTTGACTGGTGCTGCGACAAATGTGAAGATGGAAGATATTCCGGATATACCCGGTTCATCTATTATTGATGCACTATCGGGTCAGGTTGTTGGACTTTCGGTTACTCAAAGTGATGGCCGCCCGGGTTCTACCGGTACGTTTAAGGTACGTCAACCGATGAGCTTCTCTGAAGGTAATTCAGCTAGTTTCAATCAGCCATTGATTGTTATTGATGATGTAGTTCAAGTGGATGAAAATGGTGAACCTTCAATGATTGCTTTTAATATGTTAAATCAATCGGAAATTGAAAGTATGACTGTATTAAAAGATGCCTCTGCAGCCGTCTATGGTTCACGAGCTTCGGCTGGTGTTATTCTGGTAAAGACAAAAAGAGGAAGTGTGGGTACCCCTAAAATTTCTTACTCTGGTAAGTTAGATTTTGCTGATGCAGTAAGTCATGCAAAGACTATGAGTGCTTATGAGTTGGGGGTATTTACCAATCGTTTGTATAATCAGGCTGATATAGTGAATGGTAATAATAATAATGCATACTATAAGTATTCACCTGCTGAGTTGGAAGCCATGAAAGAATTAAATTATAATTGGCTGGATGAGGCATGGCATTCGTCTGTTTCTCACCGACATTCTTTGACAGTCAACGGAGGATCAGAAAAGGTTACTTTCTTTGCAGGAATCAATTATCAGAAGCAAGATACGAATTTAGGTGATGTGCAGGATTATACTAAATGGACTTTTCGTGCTGGTGGTGAAGTGAAAGTCACTTCGGGTTTGAAACTATCTGCTACTATATCTGGCTATAATAGTGATAAAGTGGGTAATAACATCCAAACGAATGTAGGAGCAGGTCCATGGGGAAATCAGATAGCATCTAGAGATTATGCTATGTTGAACCATATGCCTAAATATATTCCTTGGGAGACTTCAATTTATGATGAAGTTAGTGGTAAGACAGAATCTTATTATGTATCTCCATGGGGCGGTCCACAAATATTAGATACGAAGCCTGATGCTTCTGTGAGCGGTACTTCTGTATGGAATTATTTTGCGGAGGAAGCTTCTAAATCAAGAAGTTATCATGAAACTAATGGTTATTCTGCTAACTTTTCACTGACATATGATGTACCCTTTATCAAAGGTTTGAATTTGAAAGGTACTTATGCTATTTCATATAATAACTCACATTCAAATTTGGTTGGTGATTATTTTACTTTAGCCCGTGCTGGTAATACTAATCAACCAGAAATGCATTTGTTAGGTGATTATACGGAATGGGGACTTATAAATTATGGAGATCCGAATGGTGATAATCTTGATAAGAAACCAACTGTAAAGTATGCTAAGACTACAAGTAAAAGTGAACAATATAGTTTTGCGATTTCTTATAATCGTATATTTGGAAAACATGATGTTTCAGCTACAGCAGTGGTTGAACGTGCAGAAGGTAAAGGAGATGATTTATCGCAGTTGTATAGAGGATTGGGTTTGTCATATGGAGGAACGAGCGCTACAGCTGGGACTTTAAGTTCGGATGCTCAAGGGACTTATTATAGAAAATACGAAAGTGGATCGCTCTCTTATATAGGTAGAGCTAGTTATAAGTATGATAACAGGTATTTGGCGCAATTTGTATTTCGTTCCGATGCATCTACTAAATTTGCTCCTGAAAACTACTGGGCGTTTTTTCCGACAGGTTCTATAGGATGGGTAGCATCCGAAGAAAAGTTCTTTAATAATAGTTTTTTGGGTAAAATATTTGATTTTTTGAAAGTACGTTATAGCTTAGGTAAGACAGGTAAAGATAATGTAGAAGCATGGAAATGGTTACAGATATATAATATAAAACCTACGGGTGGTATGGGTTTTGGTTCCTTGGGAGGGCAGTATACCAGTGGAGCTAATATAAATGGTACAGCCAATCGCAATATCAAATGGGATACTACTATTAAGCACAATATTGGATTGGATATGAATATGCTGGACAATCGCTTATCTATTACAACTGATTTCTACTACGATAAGACTAAAGATTTAATTATGACAATTTCAGATCCTGAAGAGCCTATTTATGTTGGTGCCAAATTGCCTTCTATTAATTATGGTAAGAAAGATGCCTGGGGATTTGAACTCTCTGTGAGATGGAGTGATGATATTAAACAATCGTTACTTCCATCCTGGGGGCCTATTAAGTATTCTATAGGAATGGACTATGGAGTTTCTTGGAATAAAACGGTGTTGGGTTTAGATCCTACATTTGACTATCCCGCCGAGGCAGCTAATAGATCAGACTATACTGGCTATCATGGAATGGGAGGTGAATATGGATTCAGAACTTGGAAACATACCAGTAGCGGTGATGGAATTCTTCGTAACCAAGCCGATATTGATAACTATTGGGATTATCTGACAAAACTTGCCGAGGCAGCGGGTACTTCCCCCAACTTTTTGGGTATTACATCAAAAGAAAAGATGTATCCTGGTATGTTAGTATATGAAGATATTGCTGGAGATATTGATACGGAAAATAAAACGATTGCTGGTCCTAATGGAGTTATTTCTAAAGATCATGGTGAAGATTATGCGAAGTTAGCAGATAATCGCCGTCATAGTATCAATACGAAATTGAGATTGCAATGGGGGAATTTCAGCTGGTCGGCTCAGATTTCCACTTCATGGGGTGGATTTCTTGATTTTCGTGGTTCACAGGCTGGTACAGGAAAATTTATGTGGAGTCAATTCTCGTATGTGAATGATATGTTTGACCCGACAGATAATCCGAATGGTCGTTATCCGACTATGGCTGCCGGCAATGCATATGGTGAAACGTCCGATTTTTGGCAAGTTTCTGCATTCCGTATGTATGTGCGTAATATGACATTTGCATATTCTCTTCCAAAGTCTATACTGAAAAAAGTGAATATTGATGCTCTTTCCATTAACTTGACAGGGAATAACCTGTGGGATTTCCATAATCCGTACCCTGATCATTTTGTGAATATGTATGATGGCGTTAAGACAGGATATCCGACTTTAAGGACTTGGAGTTTGGGGCTTAATCTTACATTTTAATGATGTAATTTCTAATATTAAAATTGATGATATGAAAAATGTAAAAAATATATTTATAGGTGCAGTAGGCCTACTAATAGGACTCTCTTCATGTAGTGATGAGTTTCTGAAGGATAAAAAGGATTATAACAATATGACTACTATTGACGTGTACAGCGATCCGCAGCAGGCTACTGCTGTCTTTGCGACTATTTATAAACAAATATTGTCAAGGTATAATTCTCCTCTTTGCGGTTCTGATCCTTTAATGAGACAAGATCAATCTACTGGTGGGAAACAAAATATTTTCTCAGAAGAAATGACGGGTTGGAAAAGTTCATATTATACGGGACAGATTGTAAAAAATGTAAAGGCCGGAAACCACATCGCCAATCCTCCTTATTGGAATGATCCGCGAAATAACGTAAAGAACTTTAATAATTTTGAACGCTTTACTTTGTTTCCTACGGTATATGTGATTAATGATTATATTAAAGAGATTGATCGTTCACGTTCCTTGATTGCTGATGATGAATTTTGGAATCGTCTGAAAGGTCAGGCTATGTTTGCTCGTGCGTGGCTTTATTTTGATGCTGCTCGTGAATGGGGGGGATTCCCGTATTATTGTACAGAGCTTGATATGCCGGAAAATGGTGACCGTTCTCCACGTTTACCTATGCAAGAATGTATTGACAAAGTATGTGCTGATTTTGAAGCAGCTGCTAAGTTACTTCCAGCAAAGTGGGACGGTGAGAATTACGGACGCTTCACTTCAGTTGCAGCATTGGCTATGTCTGCTCGTGCGCGGTTGTTTATGGCAAGCCCTATTTTCAATGCAAATTGGGATGATCCTTCCAGTAAACGCTGGCAAGCAGCATTGACGGCTAATTTGACAGCTTTAGAGGCTGCAAAACAAGCCGGTTATGGTACGAGTGTAACTGATATTGAATCATGGGATAAAGCTTTTTATAACTATAATGGAGCATTTAATCCAGAGTCTATTATTACTGTTTTAATGAATGATGATCCGTTGGTTCCTGGAACTTTTAATAAGTGGGAAAGCAAAATTCGACCAAGTGCTGTTGCCAGCAATGATGGTGCTGGTATACCTGCTCCAGAAGAAATATTGAGAGCCTTTCCAATGAAGGATGGTAAAACAGCTATTGCAGAAAATGGTTATGATGATGAAAAATTCTATCGTAATCGTGATCCGCGTTTTTATCGTACTTTCGCTTTCTCTGGTTGCGAATGGCCTGGATTAAAGAAGCAATTTTGGTTATTTTCCTATAAGTATAGTAATGAGGAAAGTAATATGTATCGCTATACCGATGGTAAAAAAGGTGATAGTGGCGCAAATGGAAAGAGTCGTGCTATCGTATGGAAGATGGCTGATCCCGCAATTGCAGTAGGTGCAGAAGAAACGAGTGGAACTGATGTGATGGAATATCGATATGGAGAACTGCTGTTGAATGTGGCTGAATGTTATGCTGCTCAAGGAAAAGCTGGTGAATGTTTGAATTATTTAGGGCAGATTCGTTCTCGCGTGGGTATTTCAAGTGCCAATAATTATGGTTTAGGCAATATATCTGATCGGTATCAATTAATAAAAGCTGTATTAAATGAACGTCAAATTGAACTAGCATATGAAGGTAAACGTTCATGGGATTTAAAACGTTGGTTGTTATTTGAGGGTGGTGCAGGATTTGACCCAAATATTGGGGGTGGCTATAATAGTGCAAATGGATATTATGATCCAGAGGCGTCTTGGGGAGCTGGTTGGAAAATTTATGATGGCAAAGATGGAAGGCCGGAATATTCAAAATCTAATAATATTTTAACTAAGTTGGGTATGAAACCATTGTCTGGAACTAAACATACCAGTAAAATCTGGGGATATGATCTGGATAATGCCCATGCGGTTCCTGAATATATTGGGTCAGAAGTAAACCATCCGTTAGTTGATAATGAATTATTTAAAGCTGTACCAGGAATTACAAGAAGTATGAATGATGCAGAGCGTGATATAGCTTTCGATAAATTAGAAGCATTTTATGATGGAGTAGGTATGAAGACGTATGATCCGATTGAGAAGATGGGACATAAATATGGAATGGAATCCGGCTCAAAAGAAACTGACCAAAACTTCCTGTTTGCCTGGAGAGGTTGGTATTATATCTATCCTATTCATTACGATATGTATGATCCGGCCAAAGGTAATAATTGGATTGAACAGACTGCCGGTTGGATGATTGAAAATAAGACTCCTTCCTGTCTCACCGTAGATGAGCAAAACGGTACATATTATTATTGTACTCCGGAGGAATAATCCTTTCTGTTTATAATTTGAAGATTGAATCTTATATAAAAGTAAGATTCAATCTTTTTTATTATTATTCCTTTTGTTGGCGATTACAAATGGTCTTTTCTATCGTCCTATTATTGAATCAATTTTATGTATAACTATAAACTATAAAGACATGATGAATCGAATCTTCTCCATTCTAATTTTATTACTGCTTTCTACAACGGTTATGTTAGCAGCTGATATCAAGCTAAATACAAGAAATCTTCCGGCTGATGCTGTAAACGAAGCCCGGAAAAAGACAGCTGAAATTATGGATAGACTTTCATTGACCAATGATTCCATTCGTGAGAATATCCAAATCGTAATAACTAACCGATATTTGGAATTACGGGAAATTCATCAGAATTATGATGAGCGGAATAAGAAAATAGAAGCAATGGGATTGCCTAAAGAGAAAGCAGCTGACGAATTGGAACGTTCTTACTATCAGTATAATTCTGATTTGTATCGTTCACGCTTCGGATATATAGCCTGGCTTTCTTTTTATCTGAATAATGAACAAGTGGAAACTATAAAGGACGCTATGACTTACAATTTGTTTCAGGTTCGCTATAATGACTTTCTTGATCTATTACCCAATTTAACGGAGTCCGATAAGAATAGAGTGCACCATTGGCTGGTGGAAGCGCGTGAATTTAGTATGGATTTTGAAACTCCCCGGAAAATGCGCCAGATGTTTACGAAATATCGGGGGCGCATCAATAACTACTTATCCAGTCGTGGATATGATTTGAGAAAGGCGACAGAGGATCAGGAAGCGCGTAAAATGAAAAAATAAATGATTTCTTCTGATTACAATTCGTTTTTCCTTTCGTCTTATTATTGTATTTTTGAAATAACAATCTGACAAACTTAATAAATAAATGAAAAAGAGACATGTAGTTTTAGCGGCTTGTACGGTCGCAATGTTGATCCCTACCGCAGTAAAGGCTCAATATCCCAATATAACCCAAGAAGCCGGGAAAATCAGCGGAAAAATAATGTCGGAAGGGCGCCAACGCTCGGATGAAGCATGGGCAAAAGCTTTGCCTGTTGTTGAAAAGGAAGCTAAAGAAGGGCGTCCTTATATTCCTTGGGCTTCTCGTCCGGATGATTTGCCGCAGGCTAAGATTCCGGCATTCCCGGGTGCTGAAGGAGGCGGTATGTTCACTCTTGGTGGTCGTGGAGGTAAAGTTATTACCGTAACTAATTTGAACGACCGTGGACCGGGGTCTTTCCGCGAGGCCTGTGAGAGCGGCGGTGCCCGTATCATTGTATTTAATGTGGCAGGTATTATTCGTTTGGAAACACCAATTATTGTCCGTGCCCCTTATGTCACTATTGCCGGACAAACAGCTCCCGGTGATGGGGTTTGCATTGCCGGAGAATCTTTCTGGGTAGATACGCACGATGTTGTAGTACGTCATATGCGTTTCCGCCGTGGGGAGACTAAGGTAACCCGTCGTGACGACTCATTTGGAGGTAATCCAATTGGTAATATTATGATTGACCATTGCTCATGTACTTGGGGGCTGGATGAGAATATTTCTTTCTATCGTCACATGTACAGTCCGGGCGAAGGCTATAAAGATGAGAAACTTCCTACGGTGAATGTTACTATTCAGAATACAATTTCCGCACAAGCGCTGGATACATATAATCATGCTTTTGGCAGTACTTTGGGCGGTGAGAATTGTGCCTTTATGCGTAACCTTTGGGCCAGCAATGCCGGACGTAATCCTTCTGTCGGCTGGTATGGCATTTTCAATTTTGTGAATAACGTTGTGTATAATTGGGTACACCGTTCAATGGATGGCGGTGATTATCGTGCGATGTTTAATGTGGTCAATAATTACTATAAACCAGGACCGTTGACTCCGAAAGATTCTCCTGTCGGACACCGTATTCTAAAACCCGAAGCCGGACGTAGTAAACTTGATTATAAGGTGTATGGCCGTGTTTTTGCTGATGGTAATATCATGGAAGGTTATCCTGAAATTACAAAAGACAACTGGGCAGGTGGTATTCAGATTGAAAATCAGGGAAACACAGACGGATATACGGAGAATATGCGTGCCTATGAGCCGTTTGTAATGCCTTATATAAATATCATGTCTGCCAATGATGCTTATGAATCCGTATTGAAAAATGTGGGTGCCAATATACCTTGCCGTGATATCGTTGACCAGCGCATCATACATGAAGTGAAAACAGGAGAAGTTTATTATGAAAAGAAACTTCCGAAAGATGCTTATGGTGACATGTGGGGATTGGCTCCGAAATCTCAGGATGAGGATGGACACTTCAAATATCGTCGCTTGCCGAAAGATTCATATAAGCAGGGAATTATCACTGATATTCGTCAGGTGGGAGGTTATCCTGAATATAAGGGTACTCCATACGTAGATACGGATGGCGACGGCATGCCGGATGAATGGGAAAAAGCCAATGGGCTGAATCCGAATGATCCGAGTGATGCGAATGAAGACTGCACCGGCGATGGATATACCAATATTGAGAAATACATCAATGGTATCAGCACCAAGAATAGGATTGACTGGACTGATATGAAAAATAACTACGATACATTGGCTGAAAAAGGTAAATTAATGTAATTATGAAAAAGATACTGTTACTCTCTTTGTTATTTCTTACCGGATGGGTGTTTACTGCTCAAGCCATTGATCTGGACAAAGAGAATCGTGATCCTGAATATGTAGAATCCATTGTGAAACGCTCGCAGAAAATTGTGGATAAACTTGGCATTAATGATGCGAAGGTAGCTGAAGATGTACGCAATGTTATTGCCAATCGTTACTTCACATTGAATGACATTTATGAGGTACGTGATGCGAAAGTAAAAGAAATCAAAGAGTCGGGATTGACTGGCGATGCGAAAAATAATGCGTTGAAAGCTGCAGAAGACGCTAAAGATGCAGCTCTCTACCGGATTCATTTCGCTTTTCCTGCAGAATTGTCCCTTTTTCTGAATGAGGAACAAATAGAAGGAGTGAAAGACGGGATGACGTATGGAGTTCTGGAAATAACTTATAAATCGCATCTCGATATGATTCCTTCTCTTAAGGAAGATGAAAAGGCCCAGATTTATGCTTGGCTGAAAGAGGCCCGTGAATTTGCCATTGATGCTGAAAACTCAGATAGGAAACATGCTTTTTTCGGCAAGTACAAAGGGCGAATCAATAATTATCTTGCTAAGCGCGGATATGATTTGAAGAAAGAACGTGAAGAGTGGTATAAACGTGTGAAGGCACGTGGAGGCTCACTATAAACGCCATAATGGTTAGTGTTTGATGTGGAAAAAGGCAACTTGTAAGGTTGCCTTTTTTGTTATTGAAACTTCCACCTCTATTTGAGTACAAATCTCTTTTTCCGCCGTCTACTCTGTATATATAATATAATATCGAATAAAAGATTTATAGAAATGAGGAAATTTAGAAATACATTAGCTGCAATAAGCATCTTGTTTTTAGCTTCTTGTGGGGGAAACAAAGACTATTATATGTTTACTTCATTCCATGAGCCCGCTAATGAAGGATTAAGATATTTATATAGTGAAGATGGCATGCATTGGGATAGCATTCCCGGTGTCTGGCTGAAACCGGCATTGGGACAACAACAGTTGATGCGTGACCCCTCAATGGTGCGTACCCCGGATGGGACCTATCACTTGGTATGGACTACCAGTTGGAAGGGAGATCTTGGATTTGGCTATGCATATTCCAAGGATTTGGTCCACTGGTCGGAGCAACAAATGATTCCGGTAATGGCTGATGAACCGACGACTGTCAATGTATGGGCGCCGGAGATTTTTTATGATGATGAGAACGGACAATTTATGGTTGTTTGGGCATCTTGTGTCCCGGGTCGCTTTGAAAGAGGGATAGAGGAAGAAGAAAATAATCATCGTTTATATTACATCACAACGAAAGATTTTAAGACGATATCGGAAACCAAACTTTTATATGATCCGGGATTCAGTTCGATTGATGCTACCATCCTGAAACGTGCGAAAAACGATTACGTAATGGTGCTTAAAGATAATACACGTCCCGAACGTAACTTGAAAGTAGCTTTCGCCGACTCACTTACAGGACCTTATTCTCCAGCTTCGCAACCGTTTACCGAGTCCTTTGTAGAGGGACCGTCGGTAGAGAAAGTAGGAGAGGATTACCTTGTTTATTTTGATGTTTACAGAAAAAAAATATACGGAGCCGTACGTACCCGGGATTTTATTAACTTTACCGATGAAACCAGAAACGTAAGCATACCTGTGGGACATAAACACGGGACTATCTTCAAAGCTCCGGAGTCACTTGTCAAGGCTTTACTTGAGGGGAGTAAGAAGAAATAATTATAAATCCGAAACAATAAACCGTAATCATGAATAACTCCACAAAACTTCTTTTTGTATTGGCTGCCGGATGGCTGACAGCAACAGTTTCTGCGCAGGATAGAATCCACTATACAGGAACGGAATTATCGAATCCTGCCTATCATGACGGACAGTTGTCTCCGGTGGTGGGAGTGCACAATATACAGTTGGTGCGTGCCAACCGTGAAAACCCTGATGCATCTAACGGCGCCGGGTGGACTTATAATCACCAGCCGATGCTGGCATATTGGAACGGGCAGTTTTATTATCAGTACCTGTCTGACCCTTCGGATGAGCACATCCCGCCTTCGCAGACTTTCCTGATGACCTCTGAAGATGGTTATCAGTGGACAAATCCGGAAGTAGTGTTTCCACCCTATAAGGTGCCGGATGGATATACAAAAGAGTCTCGTCCAGGCATACAAGCTAAAGATTTGATTGCAATCATGCACCAGCGTGTAGGATTTTATGTTTCCAAATCGGGCCGGCTGATTACAATGGGAAATTATGGAGTTGCTTTGGATAAAAAGGATGACCCTAATGATGGAAATGGAATTGGACGTGTGGTACGCGAAATAAATAAAGATGGTTCTTTCGGACCGATCTATTTTATTTATTATAACCACGGGTTCAACGAAAAGAATACTGACTATCCATATTTCAGGAAAAGTAAGGATCGTGAGTTCGTAAAAGCTTGTCAGGAAATTCTGGATAATCCGTTGTATATGATGCAATGGGTGGAGGAAGCTGACCGGGAAGACCCGGTTATTCCTTTGAAAAAGGGATATAAAGCGTTCAACTGTTATACATTACCCGATGGGCGTATTGCCAGTCTTTGGAAACATGCCCTGACTTCCATCAGTGAAGATGGCGGACATACCTGGGCGGAGCCTGTGCTTCGTGCCAAAGGTTTTGTCAACAGTAATGCGAAAATCTGGGGGCAGCGTCTGAGCGACGGTATGTATGCTACCGTGTATAACCCGTCGGAATTTCGCTGGCCGCTGGCAATCTCCCTGAGCAAAGATGGATTGGAATATACGACTTTGAACCTGGTGCATGGTGAGATTCCTCCGATGCGTTATGGTGGGAATTACAAATCTTACGGCCCGCAATATGCCCGTGGCATTCAGGAAGGAAACGGAGTACCTGCCGATGGTGACTTGTGGGTTTCCTACAGCGTGAATAAGGAAGACATGTGGATATCCCGTATTCCTGTTCCCGTAGAACTGAAGGCGTCCGCGCATGCGGATGATAATTTCTCCGGATATGAGACCATTGCAGGACTGACGAACTGGAATATTTATTCTCCGGTTTGGGCGCCGGTCTCTTTGGATGGGAAATGGCTGCGCCTGCAGGATAAAGATCCTTTTGATTATGCAAAGGTGGAACGTAAAATCCCGGCTTCCAAAGAGTTGAAAGTATCCTTTGATTTGCAGGCCGGACAGAATGATAAAGGTACGCTTCAGATTGACTTTCTGGATGAGAACAGCATTGCCTGTTCGCGGCTGGAACTGACTCCCGATGGCGTTTTCCGTGCCAAGGGCGGTTCACGTTTCGGAAATATGATGAAGTATGAGCCGGGAAAGACTTATCATGTCGAGGCTGTTCTTTCGGTTGCCGACCGTAACATCCAGGTTTATGTGGATGGCAAAAGAGTGGGCCTCCGCATGTTCTTTGCCCCTGTAGCCTCTATCGAGCGAATAGCTTTCCGCACTGGAGCGCCACGCACATTCCCCACTGTAGATACTCCTGCCGACCAGACATACGATCTTCCGGATGCAGGTGCCCGGGAGGCTTTGGTTGAATATCGTATTGCCAATGTGAAGACTTCTTCTGCCGATAAAGATGCAACAGCCGCTTTTCTGAAGTATGCGGATTTTAAGCATTATGTGGATTATTTCAATGGAATGGAAGATGAGAATATAGCCCAGGCTATTCCAAATGCGAAAGCTTCGGAGTGGATGGAAGAAAATATTCCTTTGTTTGAGTGCCCGCAACGTAATTTTGAAGAGATGTATTACTACCGTTGGTGGTCGCTACGTAAACATATCAAACAGACTCCTGCCGGTTACGGCATGACGGAGTTCCTTGTGCAGCGTTCATACGCCGACAAATACAATTTAATTGCTTGCGCTATCGGGCATCATATTTATGAAAGCCGTTGGCTTCGCAATCCCGAGTATCTGGATCAGATTATTCACACCTGGTATCGTGGTAACGAAGGTGGTCCGATGAAGAAAATGGATAAGTTCAGTTCCTGGAATGCGGATGCCGTGCTGGCCCGCTATATGGTGGATGCGGACAGGGATTTCATGTTGGACATGAAGAAGGACCTGGAAACGGAATATGAACGTTGGGAGCGTACAAACCGTTTGAAGAACGGACTGTATTGGCAGGGAGACGTGCAGGACGGTATGGAAGAGTCTATCAGCGGCGGTCGTAGAAAGAAGTATGCACGCCCCACGATCAACAGCTATATGTATGGCAATGCAAAGGCGCTTTCGCTGATGGGTATCTTTGCCGGTGATGAGGGAGGAGCTATGAAATATGGAATGAAGGCGGACACACTGAGAGGTCTGGTTCAGAGTGAACTGTGGAATACGCGTCATCAGTTTTTTGAAACCATGCGTACGGATTCTTCCGCAAATGTGCGCGAAGCTATCGGTTATATTCCCTGGTATTTCAATTTGCCGGACACAGCCGGACAATATGCAGTCGCCTGGAAAGAGATTATGGACGAGAAGGGATTCTCCGCCCCTTACGGATTGACAACAGCCGAACGCCGCCATCCTGAATTCCGCACACACGGAGTAGGTAAATGCGAGTGGGACGGTGCAATCTGGCCGTTTGCTTCGGCACAGACTCTCACGGCTATGGCTAATTTCATGAATAACTATCCGCAGACTGTGTTGTCAGACAGTGTCTATTTTCGTCAGATGGAGCTGTATGTGGAATCGCAATATCATCGCGGACGGCCTTATATCGGCGAATATCTGGATGAAGTGACTGGTTATTGGCTGAAAGGCGACCAGGAACGAAGCCGTTACTACAACCATTCCACTTTCAATGATTTGATGATTACGGGTTTAATCGGACTTCGCCCACGTCTGGACGATACGGTAGAGGTGAATCCGCTGATACCGGCGGATCGATGGGATTGGTTCTGCCTGGACAATGTTTTGTATCACGGGCATAATCTTACTATTCTTTGGGATAAGTACGGTGATCGTTACCACCGGGGAAAAGGGTTGCACATCTTTGTAGATGGAAAAGAAGTGGGACATGCGGATACATTGACGAGGATTGTTTGTGAACATGCATTGAAATGATGGCAAATGATAATTTAATGAAGAATGAAGAATGATGAATGAAGAATTTGGCTGCGCTATGCAAGCATGCCGCAAGGTAATTCTTCATTCTTAGTTCTTCATTTCGATAAATTATCATTTATTGTACAGACTGATGTGATTACTTACTGAAATAGAGATAGACTAATGATGGTTTTAAAAAGATATATTCTTCTTCTTTGTTTGCCTTGTCTGGCGCAGGCAAAGAATATAACGGTTAGCCGCCTCACTTGTGAAATGCAGGAGGGAATGGTGATTGTTGAGGGTTATCCCCGTCTAGGATGGGCTATGTCGTCATCCGTAAACGGGACGAGGCAGACCGCCTATCAGGTTGAAATTCGTGAAGCCTGCACGGGACGTTCTGTCTGGAACAGCGGAAAAGTCGAATCTTCTCAAAGCCAGTTAATATCCACTCAGGAGGCTGACATTCATCGTTACAGTCCCTATAGTTATGTTTGGCGTGTGCGCGTTTGGGATGAAACAGATGCGCCGTCCGAGTGGAGCCGTGAGGCGAAATTCCGTTTAGCTCCCGAGGGCTTTTCTTCTGCAAAATGGATTGGTGCCATCACCCGTGAAAATGCCCGTCTGCCCGAAGGACGGAGATTTCATGGCGCAGAGTTGAAGAAGCCGGAAGTTAAAGCGGCCTGGGCGGCTGTGGACACATTGGCTAAGAAAAGCATTTGTCTGCGCCGGGAGTTCAGGACTGATAAGAAAGTGGTGGAAGCCACCGCATCAGTCTGCGGACTGGGATTTTATGAATTCTCCCTGAACGGGAAGAAAGTAGGCGACAGTGAGTTTGCCCCGCTTTGGAGCGATTATGATAAAAGCGTGTATTATAATACGTATGATGTAACGGAATTGTTGCAGAAAGGTGAAAATGTCGCCGGTGTTTTGTTGGGTAACGGCTTTTATAATGTGCAGGGCGGGCGTTATCGTAAATTGCTGATAAGTTTCGGAGCTCCGACTCTTTTGTTTTCATTGGTCATTAATTATGAGGATGGAACGCGGGAGACAATCTATTCGGATAACGACTGGAAATACGATTTGAGCCCTATCACTTTTAATTGCATTTACGGGGGAGAAGATTATGATGCGCGCCGTGAACAGAAAGGATGGAATAAAATCGGTTTCAATGACAGGCAATGGCGTCCGGTAGTGGTTCAGGAAGCTCCGAAGGGAACGCTTCGTCCGCAGAAGGCGGCTCCGGTAAAGATTATGGAGCGCTATGACATTCAGAAGGTGACGAAACTTACGTCTGAACAGATTCTTTCTGCCTGTAAATCAACCAAAAGAACGGTCGATCCTTCTGCCTTTGTACTGGATATGGGGCAGAATCTGGCTGGTTTCCCGGAGATTACCGTGCGTGGAAAGCGGGGGCAAAAGGTCACTTTGATAGTTGCCGAGGCCTTGACCGATGAAGGTGCTTGCAATCAGCGTCAGACGGGACGCCAGCATTATTATGAATATACCTTGAAAGGTGAAGGCGACGAGACCTGGCATCCCCGTTTTTCTTATTATGGCTATCGTTACATCCAGGTGGAAGGGGCGGTGCTGAAGGGACAGAAGAATCCGGGAAAACTGCCTGTCCTGAAAAACATTCAGTCGTGCTTTGTCTATAACTCGGCACGAAAGGTGTCTACGTTCGAGTGTTCCAACCCCATCTTCAATGCGGCTCATCGTCTGATAGAGAAAGCTGTGCGCAGCAATATGCAGTCGGTGTTTACGGATTGTCCCCATCGTGAAAAGCTGGGTTGGCTGGAACAGGTGCACCTCAATGGCCCGGGCTTGCTCTATAATTATGATCTCACAGCCTTTGCCCCTCAGATAATGCGGAATATGGCAGATGCCCAGCATGCCAATGGAGCGATGCCTACGACTGCACCGGAATATGTGGTTTTTGAAGGTCCGGGAATGGACGCTTTTGCCGAATCTCCGGAGTGGGGAGGAGCTTTGGTCATTTTTCCGTATATGTATTATGAAACATACGGAGACGATTCACTGATAAAGAAATATTATCAGAATATGCGCCGCTATGTAGACTATCTCTCCACCCGCGCCGACCGCCATATCCTTTCTTTCGGACTGGGCGACTGGTATGATTACGGGGATTTCCGTGCCGGTTTCTCCCGGAATACACCGGTTCCGTTGGTAGCCACGGCGCACTATTACATGAGCGTTGAATATTTAATTAAAGCGGCATCTATTGTAGGTAATGATTATGATGTCAGATATTACAGTTCTCTGGCATACGACATCATGGTTGCGTTTAATGAACGCTTTCTGAATCATGATACGGCACAATACGGCACGGGAAGCCAGTGCAGCAATGCATTGCCGCTTTTCCTCCGGCTCACTCAAAGCGCCGGACACCAGGGCATCTATGAAATGGATCATCGCCTGAACCGGAAGGTCTTCATGAACCTTGTGAAAGATGTGGAAGCCCATGGCAACCGGTTGACCACCGGTGATGTAGGCAACCGCTATCTGATCCAGACGTTGGCCAATTACGGTGCGGATGAACTTATCTATAAGATGTTCAACCACGAAGAAGCACCGGGATATGGATTCCAACTCAAGTTTGGCGCCACAACTCTGACGGAACAGTGGGACCCCCGCCAAGGCTCTTCCTGGAATCACTTTATGATGGGACAGATTGACGAATGGTTTTTCAATTCGCTGGCCGGAATCCGTCCGTATGTTAAGAATGGATACCAGATTGTTGGCATTGCCCCGAAACCGGTTGGTGACTTGAAATATGTGAAATGCTCTTATGATACTCCTTACGGTGTGATAGCTGTAGACTGGACTCATGAGAGTGGAACGTTTACGTTGAATCTTTCTGTTCCGGTAAATACAACCGCAGTCGTTACCCTTCCCGGAGAGATAGCGCCGAAAGAGGTACAAAGCGGAACATACCAGTTTGTAGTGAACGAAAAATAATCAATAACAATATGACTATGAAACTCAGAATAACCCTTTTCTCCCTCTTCTGTTTTTGTGTAACTATTGCGCTCCGTGCGGAACGGGTGGATATGATTAAGGCAGGTGCGGCAACAGACGGGAAGTCCTTGAATACACGGCTGATAAACTCTACCATCGACCGCCTGAATGCCAATGGCGGAGGAACGCTTTATTTTCCCGCCGGAAAGTATCTGACAGGAAGCATCCGTATGAAAAGTAACATAACCCTCGAACTGGAGGCAGGGGCCACCTTGCTGTTCTCCGATAACTTTGACGATTACCTGCCTTTTGTGGAGATGCGTTACGAAGGGGTGATGATGAAGAGCTTCCAGCCTTTGATTTATGCCGTAGACGCGGAGAACATCACCATCAAGGGAGAAGGAACTCTGGATGGCCAGGGCAAGAAGTGGTGGATGGAGTTCTTTCGCGTCATGATTGACCTGCGAGATAATGGCGTTCGCGATATAAATAAATACCAGCCGATGTGGGATAAGGAGAACGATACGAAGGCCATTTATGCTGATACGAACGAAGACTATGTCGGTACGCTGCAACGTCGTTTCTTCCGTCCTCCATTCATACAGACTGTCCGTTGTAAGGGAGTCAGAATAGAGGGTGTGAAGATTATCAACTCTCCATTCTGGACGGTGAATCCAGAGTTTTGTGAGAACGTGGTGGTAAAAGGAATCACCATTCATAACGTACCTTCTCCCAATACGGATGGAATTAATCCGGAATCTTGCCGGAACGTGCATATCAGCGATTGCCACATTTCGGTAGGCGACGATTGTATAACGATTAAATCCGGTCGGGATGCGCAAGGACGCCGTCTGGGAGTACCTTGTGAGAATATTACAATAACCAATTGTATCATGCTTGCCGGACATGGCGGAGTAGTGATTGGCAGTGAAATGAGCGGAGGAGTCCGTAAAGTGGCTATTTCTAATTGTATTTTTGATGGAACCGACCGTGGCATCCGGCTTAAATCGACCCGCGGGCGGGGAGGAGTCGTCGAAGATATCCGTGTCAGCAATATTGTGATGAGCAATATCAAAAAGGAAGCCGTGATTCTGGATTTGAAGTACAGCAAGATGCCTCTCGAACCCAAGAGCGAGCGTACTCCCATATTTCGTAATGTGCACATCAGCGGGATGACTGTGACGGACGTTAAAACTCCGATAAAGATTGCCGGTCTGGAAGAAGCTCCGATATCCGACATTGTACTGCGTGACATCCATATCCGGGGTGCCGGGCAGAAGTGTGTGTTTGAAGACTGCGAGCGTATTACGCTGGATGATGTCACCGTCAACGGTGAAGAAGTGAAACTTAAATAACATGATACAGAAATATGAAACGAATTATTTTCTCCGTGCTTCTTGCCGCATCTCTTTCGGCAGAAGCACAAACGCAAACTTATGAGACGGCATTTGCCCGTCCGCTGAATGAAGTACTGGCGGATATTCAACAACGTTTTGGCATTCGTTTGAAGTATGACATAGATACGGTAGGAAAAGTATTGCCATACGCGGATTTTCGTATCCGTCCTTATTCTGTAGAAGAATCCCTGACGAATGTATTGTCACCTTTCGATTACAAATTTGTCAAGCAGGGGGCGGATATGTATAAGTTGAAAGCTTATGAATATCCCCGCCGGACGGATGCTGACGGTGAAAAAATGTTGGCCTATCTCAATTCCCTTTATGCGGATAAAGAGGCTTTGGAGCTCCGTGCCGATTCTTTGAGAAAAGAGGTTCGTCGACGTTTAGGCATTGACGCTTTGCTGGCTCAATGTGTGAAGTCAAAGCCGGTTCTTTCGAAGGTGAGGAAATTTGACGGCTATACGGTACAGAATTTTGCACTCGAAACGCTTCCCGGACTCTACGTCTGCGGTTCCGTTTATGTCCCTAAGTCGAAAGGGGAACATGCGCTTATCATCTGTCCGAACGGACATTTCGGTGGCGGGCGTTATCGCGAAGACCAGCAGCAGCGTATGGGAACCTTGGCGCGTATGGGTGCCGTTTGTGTGGATTATGACCTTTTCGGCTGGGGAGAGTCCGCCTTGCAGGTGGGCAGTGCGGCACATCGCAGCAGTGCGGCGCATACCATTCAGGCGATGAACGGACTTCTGATTCTTGACTATATGCTTGCTTCCCGTAAAGATCTTGATGTGAACCGTATCGGAGTAAACGGAGGGTCCGGTGGCGGGACGCAAACTGTTTTGCTGAGTGTGCTCGACGGGCGTTTTGTGGCTTCGGCACCGGTGGTGAGCCTCGCCTCTCATTTCGACGGAGGGTGTCCCTGTGAGAGTGGTATGCCTATCCAGCTTGCTGCGGGAGGAACCTGCAATGCCGAACTGGCTGCAATTTTTGCTCCTCGTCCGCAGTTGGTAGTGTCTGATGGCGGAGATTGGACTGCAAGCGTCCCTACGCTGGAATTTCCCTATCTGCAACGTGTTTATGGATTTTACGGTGCAAAAGATAAAGTGGTGAATGTGCATCTGCCGAAAGAGAAACATGATTTCGGTCTCAATAAGCGGAACGCAGTTTATGATTTCTTTGCCGAAGTCTTCGATTTGGATAAGAAGATGCTGGATGAGAGTAAAATCACTATTGAGCCGGAATCTGCCATGTATAGTTTTGGCGAGAAAGGCGGGTTGCTTCCGGAAAGCGCGGTTCGTTCATTTGATGGAATAGCCGCCTACTTTGATAAGAAAGCTTTTGCCCGATTGAAATCAGATGCTTCTCTTGAGAAAAAGGCAAACGAATGGGTGGCTTCTTTGAATCTGGACGATGACAAGAAAGCTGGTTTTGCTGCAACCGCTGTGTACAATCATTTGCGTAAAGTTCGCGACTGGCATAATGAACATCCTTATACTACTATTCCTGCCGGTATCAATCCTCTGACCGGTAAACCGCTGAGCAAGCTGGACCGTGAAATGATAGCCGATTCTGCCATGCCGGAAGAAGTTCATGAAAAGTTGATGAAAGATTTACGCAGAGTGCTGACAGAAGAACAGGTGGAACAGATCCTTGATAAATATACGGTTGGTAAAGTGGCTTTCACTTTAAAGGGATATCAGGCTATTGTTCCCAACATGACGGAAGAGGAAACAGCTTTTGTGCTGGAACAGTTGAAGTTGGCTCGTGAACAGGCTATTGATTATAAGAACATGAAGCAGATTTCCGCAATCTTCGAAATCTATAAAACCAAGTGTGAGCAGTATTTTAATGAGCATGGCCGTAACTGGCGTCAGATGTTCAAAGACTATGTAAATAAGAGGAAAGCGGAAAAAGCAAAAAAGTAACATTTTCCGCTTTTAAATACAAACCTTAAACATAATTGAATGAAAACACTTACGTTGAGAATTGGGATTTGGCTTTTGGGAATGTCGGGTATATTGTTAGCATGTACTTCCCAATCCGCTAAAAACAAGGATATATCTTATGCTTCTGTTATAGAAGTCATTGAAACTAATGATACGATTCTGTCTGGAGAATTGATGGCAGTCTGCGCAAGATGCGATATTCCCGTGACGTCAGTCTATCGATGGAAAAATCATTTAATTGTCTATGATGTTATGTCCGATTCAGAAATTGAGGGTATCCGGAAGCAACTTTCGGCTGTCTTTCCGAATTCTATAATCAAAATATATGAAACACCTTTTTATGTCTTCGACAGGAACTGTTGTGAATCGAAGACAGAAGCTGTAAAGTGGAAACATACCATTATGACAGCTAATCTGGTTCAGGATTCGGTAATGCAACAGGAATATATGGATTATCATGCCACTCAGTTCGAGAAGTGGCCGGAAGTGGCCTATGGTTTCTGCAAAGCCGATTTTCAACAATTACTGGTATTCAGAAATGGGAGACAACTGATGTTGGTTATCAGCATACCCGAAGGCAAGAGTCTGGACGAGTTGGATCCGAAAACAACAGAAAACAATCCGAGAGTAAATGAATGGAACACCATTATGGCCAACTATCAGGAAGGTATAGAAGGAAGTGCTCCTGGTGAAAAATGGGTTTTATTTAATCCTGTCATGAATAATAAAGAATAACTATGATACAAACAAACTATCAATTATTTGATTTCCTCGATTTTAATCCGGAACTGAATGAAGGAGATAGCTTATGGAGAGCCTGCCGCCCTATTGCCATTGAAGAAAGAGACGGGGATATCTACATCACGGTTCCCTTTCAGAAGCAAAGCAATTCCAATGAAATAACTCCGGACCTTACCGAAGCCAGGAAAAAATATTTATTAAGATTAAGTGCTTACGGTGATAAGATACTTCGTGTTTCTATGGAAATCGGTGATGAAGTGATGGAAACTTCTGAAATGCTCCAGTTAGATTCCCGCTTGGGAAAGATGCCTCTTACTTATGATAAAAAGCAGGAAGAATGGATTATCAGAAATCTGGAAGGGACTAAAAAGGCGGTTGTGAGTTTTAGTGAACCGGAAATAGAGTGGTGGAGTGATCTTCAACCGGCTCCTCAGGAAACAATTGATATTCGTTTCTTTCCGGACGGAAAGCACGAAGTAAAAATATCGGCATACGATATGTTTTCACCTGCCCGGCACGATGCTTTTGCTCTCGCTTTTGTAGAGAGAAAGGGCAAAGCGGCCCGTGCAACTCTTTCTTTTCATGCAAAAGCAGATGAGTGTTTTTATGGAACCGGAGAACGGTTTGCTAAAATGGATCTTTCAGGAAAAACGATTCAATTGCGGAATCAGGATGCTCAGGGAGTCAATAACCGGAGAGCCTATAAAAACATTCCTTTCTATTTATCCAGCGAAAATTATGGCTTATTCCTCCATACTTCATCATTTGCTAAATTTTCCTTGGCCGACCATTCCACCCGTTCTGCACAGATAATGGTGAATGAGGCGCTTATCGATTGTTTTATTATCGGTGGTGAAACTCCGGAAGAAATATTATTCGGTTATCGTCAGTTAAGCGGATTTCCATCGATGCCTCCGTTGTGGAGTTTTGGTGTATGGATGAGCAGAATGACGTATTTCTCGGCAGATGAAGTGAAACAGATATGTGATCGGTTACGCGAAGAAGATTATCCTTGTGATGTTATTCATCTGGATACCGGCTGGTTTGAAACTGATTGGCTCTGTGAATGGAAATTTAATGAAGAGCGTTTTCCTGAACCGGAAAAATTTATCCGGGATCTGAAAAGTAAAGGTTATCGTGTAAGCCTTTGGCAATTACCATATATAGCCTATACTGCCCGACAGTATAAGGAAGCTACTGAGAATAATTACATCAGTAAGAGTGAGAAAAAGATACAGGGAGCTTCTAATTTCAGTGTGCAGGACTATGCCGGTACAATTGATTTTACTTATGATAAAGCCGTAGAATGGTATAAGAACTTATTGAAAGAATTACTGGATATGGGAGTAGTTTGTATAAAAACTGATTTTGGAGAAGATATTCATCTGGATGCGGCTTACCATTCGATGTCTCCTGACAAACTGCATAATCTTTATCCATTACTTTATCAAAAGGCAGCTTACGAAATTACGAAAGAAATCACCGGTGATGGTATTATTTGGGCACGGGCTGGTTGGGCAGGATGTCAGCGTTATCCTTTGCATTGGGGAGGAGATTCAGCTTGTTCATGGGATGGCATGGCCGGTTCTTTGAAGGGAGGACTTCATTTAGGCTTGTCAGGCTTCGGGTTTTGGAGTCATGATGTACCAGGATTTCATGGTGTACCTAACTTCATGAATTCTGTCTTACCGGACGATATATATGTCAGATGGACACAATTTGGTGTGTTTTCTTCTCATCTTCGCTATCATGGTTCTGCCAAACGGGAACCTTGGTATTATCCTAAAATTGCACATATTATAAAGAAGTGGTGGAAATTAAGGTATAAACTCATTCCTTATATTGTGGAACAAAGTGAAAAAACTACCCGAACTGGATTCCCGGTACTGCGGCCTCTGATCATGCAACATCCTGATGATAGAACTTGCAGACATATTGATGATCAGTATTATTTCGGTGATAATATGCTTGTTGCTCCCGTCATGAATGCCGAAAACAAACGGGATATTTATCTGCCGGAAGGAAAATGGGTTCATTTCTTCTCCGGGGAGGTTTACGAAGGCAGGCAATGGTTGAGAGATCAATATGTACCTTTGGAGGAGATGCCAGTTTTTGTAAAATGCGGTGCTTCAATTCCTATGTATCCTGAAGATGTCTGTTGTACGGATCAGATGGACTTGTCAAAAACAGAATATATTATTTACTAATTACTGAATTAAAATAGCAGATGAAAACTTGGAAAGATAATTTTGAAGTTTCAAAGAAACACTATATGGATTGGTGGAATCAAAAAGGTGTTGTGCTGACCATGTGGGAACATTTGGATAAAGATGGCTCTCCACATGAAGCAGTGCAGGCCCCGACTCCTGCCAAAGATATGAATCAGTTCTGGTTTGATCCGGAATGGCGTTCGGAGTATCTTCATTATAAAATGTCGCGGTACTCATATAAGGCGGATATTCTTCCTGTGGCAAATACGCAACTCGGTCCCGGCTCTCTTGGAGCTATTCTGGGTGCTGATCTGGAAGGTAGGGAAGATACGATTTGGATACGTGACAAAAAAGATTTTGACGGAAACATTGTTTTTAATGAAGACAATAAGTGGTGGAAACTTCATTTGGAACTGCTCGCAAAATGTAAGGAAAAAGCCCAGGGAAATTATTTGATTGGTTGTCCGGATCTTGTTGAAGGGTTGGATGTACTTGCCAGTCTGAAAGGTTCTGATAATGTACTGATGGACTTGATGATTGACCCGGATACAACGCTTCATCAGCTTAAAGAAATAAATAAAGCCTACTTTAAAGCTTTTGACCGGATTTATGAGATTATAAATGAAGAGGATGAAATGGCTTTTTGTTATTTTTCGATTTGGGGACCTGGAAAGGTATCTAAATTGCAGTGCGATATTTCGATTATGATTTCCGAAGATGATTTCCGGACATTTGCTCTTCCTTTTTTGAGAGAACAATGTGATTACATAGATTATACTTTGTATCATCTTGATGGCGTAGATGCCATGCGGCATTTGGATGCTGTTCTTGAATTGGAAAATCTGAATGCTGTTCAGTGGACACCGGGAGTCGGCCAGCCTCAAGGAGGAGATGCCCGATGGTATGGTCTTTATAAAAAGATTTTGGCTGCCGGAAAATCAGTGATGGCAAACTGGGTGACATTGGATGAACTGAAACCTCTTTTAGATAATGTAGGAAATCAGGGACTGAATATTCAGATGGATTTCAAATCGGAAAAGGAGATTGATGAGGCTTTGAAAATTATAGACTCTTTCTGAGATGGCGTAATGTATTCATCACTTTAATAGTATAACCCAATAAAACTATGAAAAATCTTATCGAGTTAACGAGTCTGGATATTGTTGTAATTGTTGTGTATATCGTCATCTTGCTGGGAATTGCTTACCGTGCAAGTTTCGGAAAGAAAAAGAATAAAAAGGAAGGTAACCTGTTTTTAGCCAACAAATCACTCGGATGGTTTGCAATCGGGCTGACTATGTGGGGGACCAATGTCGGTCCGTCGATGTTGGTGGCTAATGCCAGTAGTGGTTATGAAAGTGGTATTGTCGCCGGGAATTTTTCTTGGTATGCTTTCCCTTTGATATGCCTGCTTGCTTTTGTTTTTGCTCCCCGTTATCTTGGAGCGCAAGTAATGACTTTGCCTGAATATATGGGTAAAAGATTTGGAGATAATACACGAAGTTATATTGCCTGGTATACCATGCTGACCATTCTTATATCCTGGTTAGGGCTGACTTTGTTTTCAGGGGGAGTATTCATGGCGCAAATACTGGATTTTCCGTTATGGGCATGTATAATTATACTTGTAGTTGTATCAGCAGCTTTTACGATGGCAGGAGGTTTGAAAGCGATTGCTTATACCAATGTATTTCAGATGCTTTTATTAATAGCTGTTTCCATATTGTTGGCTGTCATGGCTATAACGAAAGTCGGTGGCATCCATTCGGTGATAGCACAGACTCCTGCAAGATATTGGAACTTGTTTCAACCGTTGAGTGATCCGGATTTTCCCTGGCTGGCTATTCTGATTGGTTATCCTATCATGGGTATCTGGTTTTGGTGTACGGATCAGTCTATGGTTCAATCTGTACTCGGAGCCAAAAATCTGCAACAAGGGCAATTGGGAGCAAACTTTTGCGGGTGGCTGAAATTAATAGATATTCCTCTTTTTATTTTACCGGGAGTCTTATGTTTTATACTGATTCCTAACTTGCAAAACTCTACTGATGCTTATTTGCAACTTGTTAAGTTGGTGTTTCCTCCAGGATTGATAGGGATGGTAATTGTGGTAATGACAGCTGCACTTGTCAGTACGATTGGAGCTGCCTTAAATTCTTTGAGTACTGTCTTTACGATGGACATTTATGTGAAAAAGATGAAATCGGAGGCTACTGATAAAGAGATTACTGCTATTGGTAGATTCGTTGTTTTGATCGGTGCTGTTATATCTGTTTTTCTGGCAATCGGTATCACCTTTATTCAGGGACTGAGCTTTTTCAATATATTTCAGTCTGTATTAGGCTTCATTGCACCTCCAATGGCTGTCTCTTTTCTTTGTGCTGTGTTCTGGAAGAAAACTTCGACCCGGGCTATCAATCTGGCATTAACAGTAGGGACAATATTTAGTATTGGCACAGGAGTCCTGTACTATTGCGGGATTATTTTCCAGGGATTACATTATTTGTATTTGTCTTTCTTTATATTTATAATCCTGGCTTGTTTTATTGGGGTGTTTTCACTGGCGGATAAATCTCCGGTAAATTCAAGTTTGGAATATAAAATAATGAAAACCGACAGAAATGTTAAATTGGTATGGGGACTGCTGATTATTGTTATGGTAAGTGTATATATCTTTTTCAATTAAAAATAGGATTAACTCTAATAAAATAATAAACGATGAACGAAATGTTAGAAAAACTCTTCGAATGTGTAGAGCTTGGGAAAATCAATCAGGCATCGCCTTTTCCTCCTCAGTTGAAAGGGCAGCCGGGAGCGGATGAGTATACAAGGGAAGCACTGGATAAAGGAATCACTCCCTCTGACATCATGAACCTTGCTCTGATACCCGCTATGAATAAGGTTGGGCAAAAGTTTTCTGAAAATAAAATCTTTGTTCCCCAGATGTTACTTTCTGCAAAAGCTATGAATACTTCTTTGGTACACCTGAAACCTTTTTTCTCTTCCGGTGAAGTAAAAAGAAAAGGGACCTTCATTTTGGGAACTGTCTTTGGAGATCTTCATGATATCGGTAAAAATCTGGTGGGAATGATGGTGGAAGGTTCCGGTTGGGAGGTTATTGACTTGGGAGTTGATGTGAAAACGGAAAAATTCCTTGAAACACTTCAGCGATATCCGGATGCGGTTGTGGGAATGTCTGCTCTTCTGACAACTACAATGACAAACATGGAGCCAATTATCCAGGCAATAAAGGAAGTGTCTCCACAGACGAAGGTTATTGTCGGGGGAGCTCCGCTTACCCCGGATTTTGCACGATCCATTGGAGCAGATGCTTATGGCTCTGATCCTCAGGATGATGTTGTATGGTTGGAAAGTTTAGTATCTTAAAATAACAATCAGCATGAATTTTATTAATTATATACTCAGAACAAAAGGTTGTCCGGCAATTCCTATCATGACACATCCGGGAATTGAAGCAATTGGCAAAACTGTTAAAGATGCTGTGACTGATGGGAAAACACATTATGAAGCTGTCAAATACCTGGCGGATCTTTATGATTCGGCAGCTTGTACGACAATTATGGATCTCACAGTGGAGGCTGAGGCGTTCGGAGCCTGGGTTATAATTCCGGAAGATGAAATACCCAGCGTTGCGGGAGCAATCGTCCACGATGAAGCATCGGTAAATGCTTTGGAAATACCGGATATGACGAAAGGACGTATTCCTCAATATTTATTAGCAAATCGTCTGGCGGCTGAAAATATTCAGAAACCTGTTCTTTCGGGATGCATCGGACCTTATTCTCTTGCCGGACGTTTATATGACATGACGGAAATAATGATCGCTATCTATATTGATCCGGAGACCATCTTGAAACTGTTGGACAAATGTACCCGTTTCCTGATACGGTATTGCCGGGAACTCAAAAATACAGGGACGGCCGGAGTAATCATTGCAGAGCCGGCGGCAGGGCTCCTTTCGAATGATGATTGCATGACCTATTCTACTTATTTTGTGAGACAGATAGTAGATGCTGTGCAAGATGACGGTTTTGCAGTTATTCTTCATAATTGCGGAAATACGGGGCATGCTACTCAAGCTATGATAGAAAGTAAAGCCTGCGGATTACATTTCGGAAATAAAATCAATATGACGGATGTCCTGAAAGAATGTCCGTCTGATGTAGCCGTTATGGGCAATCTTGATCCTGTAGGCATATTCAAACACGGAACCGGGCAGGAAGTCCGTATTGCGACAAAGAAAATGTTGGCTGACACAAGGGGATATGATAATTTTGTAATTTCCAGCGGATGCGATCTTCCGCCTCATGTATCTCAAGAGAACTTACTGGCTTTTTTCGAAGAAGTGAAGATTTTTAATGAGCAAAACAAGTAGCAATGGTTCAGAGCTTTCAATCCTACCGGTTTGCTTTTGAGGATGTCTGTCCTTCTGTGGAGGAAATAAAGACATTCCTTCAATCTGATAAACTGGATGACGATCACCCTGTGAATGTGTTTATCGGAGCTGTATTACCTAAGTTGGCGGATAATCCTGATATAAAAGGGGGATACATCCTAAAAAGGGTGGAAAAGATGTCTCTGCACGAAGGAATGATTACCGTTGAAGGCCAAGAACTTAAGGTCGGAAGGCAGATCTGCGCTTATATAAAAAAGGCTGAGTATTTGGCTTTGTTCGTGTGTACCGCCGGAAGTTTGTTTAGCCGACTGTCGGAACAGATGAATCAGAAAGGAGACTTTATGGAAGCTTTTATTGTGGATGCAATAGGGTCTTTGACTGTAGAAAAGGCAATGGATAAAGTTCAAAAGCAATTAGAACAAATGCTTGGTAACGAAGACTTGAAAATCACTAATCGATACAGTCCGGGATATTGCAATTGGCATTTATCTTCTCAGCAACTCTTGTTTCATTTAATAGGGGATAACCCGACCGGAATATCATTGACAGACTCCTGTCTGATGATCCCTGTCAAGTCCGTCAGTGGAATTATAGGAATCGGTCCTGATGTGAAAAAACGAGAGTATGGCTGTCTGGTTTGCAATAATTCTGTTTGTATTTACCGTAAGATAATTCATAGAAGTTAAGTTATATAGTATTCTTTGATGTTTTTATAAATAAAGAAGTCCCGGAACTCAATCGTTATAAGAGTTCCGGGGCTTCTTTATTATATTCAGAAAAGACCTATTGAAGTTTTGATAAATCTATTTCCGCATATTTTACCCGTTGCCTTCTCCATGTATAAACAGCATGAAGCTTACCATCTTTTCCCTGAATAATACTTGGATAGGAATATTGACTGATAGGGCTGTCTTCCAATGTAAGCACAGGTTGCCAATTTATTCCATCTTCTGAAATGGCTACACAGAGAGGAGTTCGAGGTCCTTTCGGTGTGCCGGGTAATGTTGAGAAATTATTATAGATGAGCACATGGCGACCGTCCTGCAGTGTTACGGCATCCGTTCCCGAGTTATTATTCGGAACGTCCAGAAGTGTTACTTTGCTCCAGGTATCGCCATTATCATTGCTCCAGGCTGTAGCAATCTGTGCATTACGTGTGCGGCACAATACTTGTAATCTTCCGTCTTTGTGTATCAGTATGCTGGGCTGTATCGCATATATTGGCTTTGCGCCTTCACCTTTGACGGCTTCGCCGCCTTCCTGATCATCTACGTTGACACCTCCTTTTTTACGGTGCTGAGTAAGTACGGAAAGTTCCGCAGCCAGTGATTCCGTTGTCTTCCAGGTCTTGCCGTTGTCATCGGAAATTTCGAAATGAATGCGCCATCCCTTGCCACCTTCTCTACTGGAAGGACAGATGATACGGCCGTTAATGTATTCCGGTTTATTCTTGATAGGACCGAGGAAGCCCTCCGGCAACGGTTCACGTTTACTCCAGGTTTTTCCTCCATCGCGAGAGCGTACGAGCCAGCCTGTCCAGTCGCCTACGCTCAAGCCTATTTTATAGAAGAGAATCAGATCACCTCCCGGAATCTGGAAAAGTACCGGGTTCCAGCAAGCTTTTCGACGGGCAATCAGTTTTCCCCGGGCATTTGTCACAGGAGTACAAGTGGAATCAATGCCTGCCAAAGCTGCCTGCGCATCTTTTATTGAGAATACGCCGTCGGCAGCGAGTTGCGGAGAGGTCCATTTTTTGGCACCTTTCGGCTTGCGGCACACCCAGATGCAACAATCCGGATTGCGCTCTTTGGTACCGCCGAAAAATGAAGCGACAAGATCCCCGTTTTTCAATTCTACGATGGTGGCTCCATGGCATTCCGGGAAGGAGGCTTTCTCATATAGGAACTCGTCACTCAGGATAGCTGCATTCCGGGTAGGAATATCTACACTGAAGTGATACTTTCCTGAACCTACCATTTCTTTCCGCCCGCCGGGAAGATATACCTCGCCTGTAGTGTTGGCGGGGAGTTCAATGTCCCATTCCAGATGTGTCGGGGTCTTTGTCCACCGGCTGGTTATTTTTCCGTAGATACTTGTGTAGGAGGCATCTACATTGCTTAGTTCCTGAATGTCAAAGGCAGGCTGGAAGATGATATGTTTGTAGCCGGGCTTCCAACGGTCGGCACGGATGCCTGCCAGATTGTTGAAGCACCAGGGAAGCAAATCGCCTAAGAGCATGACGTGGTTTCCACTGTTCATTCCGGGATTTGCTTTGTCGCCATTCCAGAGTTCCCAGATGGTGGTAGCGCCTTGCGCGGCCATATATCCCCACGAAGGATAAGTCTTATTAGTGGCCAGGAGGTAGGCGACATCGGCATGGCCACGGCGGCTTAGTTCGCGTAGCAACCATTGTGTACCGATGACTCCGGTGCTGATATGTCCCTTATTGGTAGTGATGATGGTAGCCACGGTATTCTTGGCAACTTCGTCAATGTAGTGTTTGGGGACAAGTCCGAAAGCAAGCGGCAGAATATTGGCGGTAACCGTATTGTTACCGTAGAAGATGCTGTCCGGATATAAAGTATGTCCGGGTACGGGTGAAGTACCCTCCTTCACATGAAGGAAACGTGCGTTGAAAGCATCTTTTATTTTACGTTCCAGTGCTCCCCATTCTTCGGCTTCGGCGGTGAGGCCTTGCAGGCTTGCAAAACGATGCATCAGTTGCAGGACTTTCAGATAATAGGCGGTAGCTATAAGCGCACCATCCGTTTTGCGGGCAGGGTCATTACTATGAATCATTTCCAAAGACTCGGGAGGCACGCACCAGTCACCGTATTTGTCTTTGGTGATGATAAATTCCCGGTTCAGGTAATACTCGTGGATATGAGATACCCATTTCTTTAAAGCCGGATAATTCTCTTCGATTGCGCGCCGGTCACCGTAGTTGGTGAAAAGCATGTCGCATACCAGGGGGAGGGTAGCCGGCCAGGTGACGTTATCCGAATAGTAATTCCAGTAGGCCGGAGCTACATCCGGGATGCAGCCGTCCTCACGCTGTGCTTCACGAATGTCACGTGTCCATTTGTTGTATAGGGCATGATTGTTGAAAAACAGGCTTTCACCCCAGGAACCTATTGCGTGGTCTCCCAACCAGGGTTGGCGTTCGTTGCGTTGTGGGCAGTCGACGGGCATACCTTTATAGTTGCTGCGGATACCCCAGAAGGCATTGCGCAATACCTGGTTGAGTGTTTCATCCGAGCCGGTGAAGGTTCCGGTATGAGCCATTTCGTCATCTACTACTTCAGCTGTAAAATCTTCGGTTTTGGCATTGGGATAACCACTGATTTCCACATAGCGGAAACCGTGGTATACAAAGCGGGGAGCCCAGGTGGCATCTTGTGGTTCACGTCCGCTGACAACATATATATCCGTGCAATGTGCATCGCGCAGATTCTTCGTAAAGATTTCGCCATCCGGTTGCAAGCGCTCGGCAAAGCGCAGCCGGATACTGTCTCCTGCCTGGCCTTTGATACGAATACGTAGCCATCCTGCCATATTCTGACCGATGTCCAAAATGTGTTTGTCTCCCTGTTTCCGGATAGAAACAGGCTTCAGGCTTTCCGTAACTTTCATGCCCGGCATCATTTGCGCACGCAAGGTTCCTGAGGGAATGCTGACGCGCTGTGCGGATATCCAATTCGTATCATCGTAGCCTGTCCGGTTCCAGTCTCCTAATTCCTTGCGTGCATCGTATTCTTCGCCATCGTACTCATTGTTGCTGCGGATAGGGCCTTCGGTGGTTAGTTTCCAGGAGATGTCCGAGGAGATTGTCTGCCTGCTGCCGTCCGTATATTCAACAATCAGATTCAGGCGTAGTTTGGGATAGCCGAAAGTAGGTATCTTGTAGGGTTTATAATTCTGGCGCATGGTGTAGAAGCGTCCGTTGCCGAGGATGACACCGATGGCATTTTCTTTTTGGAGTTGCGGGGTGACGTCATACGTGTTGTACAGAATGGTTTTCCGGTAATCGGTAGGGGCGGGTGCCAGGACTTGCTCACCGATGCGCTGACCGTTGATAAAGAGTTCGTAAAGTCCCATTCCGGCAATGTGTACCGTGGCTCGTTTCACTTCTTTGGCCAGTGCAAACTCTTTGCGGAGGTAGCGGGCGGCAAGGCGGCTCCATTGTGTTTCGCTGTCACCGGGGGCGGGGCGGTCCAGGCCGATCCACTGCCCTTGCCAGTCGGCTTCGTTCAGTAGTCCCATGCTCCAGGAGGCGGGTTCACTCCAGTCGGTTTCATTGGTATGGGTATAGACTTTCACTTTCCAGTAGTAAGGGGTGTTCCGCTTCAACGTTTCACCTTGATAAGTGATCCATTGGGAAGCGTCTGTTTTCACCTTGCCCGAATCCCAACAGTCTCCTTTGCCTTGTGCCAGGAGTTCGGGGGAGGAGGCTACAAGAATATGATAGGCGGTTTGCATCACATTTTGTTCGTCCGATTCGATACGCCAGCCCAGACGGGGGTGGCGGATGTCGATTCCCAGTGGATTCTTCAATTGCTCTGTTCGCAGGTCGGTGACGCGCAAGGCTGCGTGTGCCGTACAGGCAAGGAGGAGTAGGGAAAGTAGGGATATTGATATTTTCTTATTCATATTGATTGCGTTATGATAATTTAATGAAGAATGATGAATGAGGAATGAAGAATCTGGCTGCGCTGTGCAAGCATGCCGCAAGGTAATTCTTCATTCCTCATTCTTCATTCTTAGTTCTTCATTTTCTCCCATCGCTGTTGTGCATCGGGCAGTTCGTCCCATTCCTTATTTACATAGTCTTTACTGCTGTCCACTACAATCAGGATATGATCGTTTCCGCTGCTGTAGCCGCTATCGTGCTGGAAATTGTGTATTCCATTGTCAAACTCACCGATATATTCCAGTTTGCCGTCTTTGGTGGTATACCACCAGGCATTCTTCCGGGAGCCGCTGATTTTGCTGAAATCTACTTTCATCGGGCGTCCGGTGTAGTTGTACACCATCAGATAGTCTTTGCCGCGTGTGGCGATGGCACGGTCGTAGCGTTCTCCGTTTGTGCCGGCAATGATGGACTGGTCGGGTACACGTTCGAAGAAGGGGAAAGTTAGCATCAGGTTTTTGAGATACTTCATTTGGTTAAAGCCCGGATTGTTCAGGGCATCGTACCAAGGTTCCTTTGCACCGTATGCACCGCCAACACCGGGTTTGAGGAACTGCATGATGGAATTATTACCGTAGGTATGTCCGAAGGAACCGGCAAATACCGACCAGTAGGCATAACGGCGCACATCGTAATCTTTCCAGCGCAGTTCATTCTCATCGTGCAGACCGTGAGGAATTTCCTCGTAGATAGGCTCACCGTCGATGACGGGTTTCATGGGGTTTGTGCCCATACTGCGTTCTACGAAGCGCCAGTTATCTTCTTCGGTATTCTCTTCAATCGGATAATCACCGTCACCGAAACGTTGTCCGTAGCGGCGATGCCCGCTTTGGAACATGTTGAAGTCCAGCCAGGGAGCGGCATTGAACCACGTTGAGGAAGTGGTGCGGCCGCGTGGGTGGAAGGTCATCAGGTGGTTCTTGTCTATTGCTTTGATGGAGGTGGCGAGAGCTTCCCATTCGGCGGTTTTTACGTCGCCACGAATATCACCTCCGATGAACCAGATGATATTCGGCTCGTCTTTGTAGCGCTCGGCGAGGAATTTGCCGTAAGCCTTGGCTTGGTCTACGGTCATTTCGCCACGGCTGACGGGGCTTCCCCAGATGCAGACCATGCCGATATAGATGCCTTTACGGGCAGCGGTGCGGATGATGTAGTCCATATGGTCCCAATAGCTGTAGACGCCCGGGCGGTTGATGTTCTTGAAGTTGTAGCCGTCGGTCATGGAATATTGTCCGTAGGCGTTTATGGAGGGGACATTGTTCAGAGTCTGAACTTGAATGACGTTATATCCCCGTTGTTTGCACTGTTCCAGATAATACTCGGCTTCATCGCGGTTCAGGCGTTGGGGCAGTAGCCATCCGGTTTCGCCCAGCCAGAAGAAGGGAGTGCCGTTTTCATGTTTCAGATAGCGGCCTTCTTCGGAGACCATTAGTTTGCCATTGTTCCAGGGGATATACGTTTTCTGTGTTTTCTTCTGTGCAGAGGCGGGCATTGCCACAGTCAGCAAAAGTAGAAGAAAAGGGATTAGTTTGAATGTTTTCATTACGATTTGAGCTATTATTGGGTTATTGTTATTTGGGTGATGTTAGTTAAATGATAATTTAGCGGCAAAGCCGCTAAATTATCATTTTGCTCTTTCTTTCATTCGTTCATATTCTATTGCCGCCAATATGAACGCCCCTACGGATTTGGGATCATTCTCTATCACGGGTTCGCCAATGTAATACTCGAACGAGCCGTCACGATACTTTCCGGAGTTCCCGCCCAGTCCGGCTACGGCGCAGCAATTGGTCAGGGTGTAAGTGTCGTCCTCTTCAAGGCGGGTGAACTCACGGGTCATGCCGTCGAATGCTTTCTGCACGGGGGCGATGTATTCATTTCCGATATATCCCCGGTTGATGGCTTTGGCAAGTGTGTACACGAACAGGGCGGTGGCTGATGATTCCAGATAATTACCCTTGCGTGCTCCCTGGTCGGTCACTTGATACCAGGTTCCGGACTGCGGGTCCTGATACTTCACCATTGCCTGTGCCAGACCTTGCAGAATTTGTACGACGCTGTCACGTCCTGCGGTTTCCTGTGGTAAGTAATCCAGTACGTCTACTATGGCGGCTCCATACCATCCGATGCTGCGACTCCAGAAATTCGGTGAACAACCTGTTTCCCGGTTTGCCCATTTCTGTTCGCGGCTTTCGTCCCAGCCGTGGTAGTAGAGTCCGGTTGCAGGGTCGTGGGTCTTGCGGGCTATAAGTAGAATTTGTTTCACAGCTTCGTCCTGCAGGGTCGGCTCCCCGAAAGTGGCGCCATATTGCGCCAGATAAGGGGAGGCCATAAAGATACCGTCTAGCCACATCTGATGCGGATACCTCAGCTTGTGCCAGAACCCGCCTTCCCGTGTACGGGGCTGTTCCTGCATCTGCTTGCGCAGGGTGTCCATAGCCGTTTTGTAACGAGGGTCTCCCGTCCGGGCGTAGAAGTCGAAGAGAATCTTTCCGGCATTGACGTTGTCGATGTTGAATGAAAGATATTTCATGGTCAGGATGCGTCCGTCGGCGTCAATCAGGCTGTCGGCATAGATTTTGGCGTAGTCGTAGTAGGTGCTGTCGCCCGTATGCTTCCATTCTTCGAGCATGGACTTTACTACCAGGCCATGGGTATATCCCCAGCGGGGTGTCCGAGCCTTTTCAATCATCCAGGGTTCGGGGAAACGCTTCATTTCGGAGCGTGCCATGCGCTCGCTCCATTTCTCGGTCTTTGGTTTTTGGGTGGCTGTGCAGGCCATGAAACAGGCAATTCCGCACACCGTCAGTAGTTTCAGTGAGATACGATTCATATGAGTTCAGTATTTAGTTTCCAATCAATGTATATTCTCGGCCTGCCTGGGTGGGCAGATCGTATAAATAGGTCTTTGCTATTTCCACTTTGTTCAACTTGGCTTCGGGGCTGATTAAGGGTCGGGCAATGGAGGGAACTGCATAAAGCGGGTTGGGATTCTCACCTTTGGCACGTTTCAGACCTTTGCCTGCCAACGGGCTCATTGAGCGAAGGCGGCAATTGCCTCCTTTATGAGATTTTACCACCAGACGCTCCACTTTCCCGTTTTTCCAGCTTAGGTCAAGCTCGAAACCTCCGCGGGCGATGATTCCTTTCACAGTTCCATCCTTCCAAACCGCCGGTAATGCGGGCAGAAGGTAGATGAAGCCGTCGTGGCTCTGCATCAGCATCTCGATGATGCCTGCGGTACAGCCGAAGTTTCCGTCGATCTGGAAGGGCGGATGTGCATCGAACAGGTTGGGGTAGGTGCCTCCTTTCTTCTTCTCGTTCCGGACGAGGGTCAGCTGGTCTGTAATCAGTTTGTAGGCATGGTCGCCGTCGAGCAGGCGTGCCCACAGGCAGACTTTCCATCCCATGCTCCAGCCGGTGGACGGGTCGCCGCGGTGGATGAGTGAGGTGCGGGCAGCGTCGAATAGCTCCGGGTTGCGGTAGGGGGATATCTGGTTGCTGGGAAACAGTCCGTATAGATGGGAGACGTGGCGGTGTACATCCTTCGGGTCATCCCAGTCGTGCATCCATTCCTGTAGCTGACCCCAACGGCCCATTTGCATGGGCGGCATTTCGGAGAGGCGGCGGGAGAGCCGTGCGGCAAACTCACGGTCTGTAGCCGAGACTCCCGTTCCCGACATCCCTGTCCCCGTCGTCTCCGTTCCCAATATCTCCGTGGCGGAGATGATGGCCGTCCAAAGGTCGAATATCAATTGGTTGTCGAGGGTGCATCCGGCAGCTGTGGTAGACTTGCCGTTGCTGCCCGAATGCACGTTCTCGGGTGAGTTGCTGGGACAGACCACCAGCCAGTTGTGTGCAGGTTCTTTCACCATGATTTCGTCGAAGAAGCGTCCGGACTCTCTCAGGATGGGATAGACGGAGCGCAGGAATCCGGTGTCTCCGGTGTAGAGGTAACGTTCCCAAAGATGCCGGCAGAGCCATGCGCCGCCGCCGGGCCATAAGCCTGACGGGGCTTTGTCCACTGCACCCGTGATGCGCCATATATCGGTGTTGTGGTGCAGCACCCAGCCATTGGCTCCATACATGATGCGGGCGGTTTCGCGGCCTGTTTCGCTGACTTCGCGTATCAGACGGAACAGGGGTTCGTTCAGTTCGCTCAGATTGGTGACTTCCGAGGGCCAATAGTTCATTTCGAGGTTGATGTTGCAGGTATATTTGCTGTCCCAGGAGGGGAAGAGCTTGTCGTTCCAGATTCCCTGAAGATTGGCGGGTTGCCCGCCGGGTTGGGATGAACAGATCAGGAGGTAACGTCCGAACTGGAAGTAGGTGGCCACCAGATGCGCGTCATTGGTCTGCTTGAAGTTCTCCACACGCTTGTCGGTAGTCACGTGTTCGTAGCGGTTGTCTCCTAAATCGAGGGAGGCGCGTGTCAGGTATCGGCGGTAGAAGTCCGTATGGCTCTTCCGGGCTTCGGCGAATGAATGTGCCGTTGCTGTTGCCAGATAATCTTTGGCACGTTCGGAGGGATTGCCTGTGATGTCCTGATAGTTATTGAAGTTGGTGGCGATGGAGACGTAGACGGTGGCTTCGTCGGCTCCTTCCACGGAAAGCACACCGTCGGCACACGACATCCGGCCGCCGGTGTTCCGGGCGGTCAGTCTTCCCTGAAACTCCACCTTGCCTTTCAGACCTTCGTGCAGGGAAGATACGCCGGAAAGTGTTACGCAGGGGAGGAGGGGGGAGGTGTTTCCGATGTTGGCGGCTTCGGGAGTGATACCCGCAGCTTCGGAAGTGATGACGACATCCTGATGGGGGGAGGTGAGTTGGGCGTTGAAAGTAATCCGTCCCGGACGGTTGGCGGTGAGGCGTACCATGACTACCTGGTCGGTGAATGAAGTGATGGTTTCGCGCCGGTACTGCACTCCGTCCACTTCATAGCGGACGAGTGTACGGGCGGAATCGAGGCTCAACTCCCGGTAATAGTTTGTGTAACGGGTGTGTCCGGGAAACGCGATTCGCAGGTCGCCGAAGCTTTGATAGGGCATTCCCGAATTGGTCTTTGCCATTACCTTCTCGGTGGCGAGGGTCTGTGCTTCGAGATATTTGCCGGCAAATACCAGGTCGCGTACCCGGGGAATGTATTCCAGTGCATTGGGGTTGGCGTTGTTATTGGGACGTCCCGCCCAGATGGTTTCTTCGTTTAGTTGTATCTGTTCTGTGGCGGGGGTGCCGTATACCATGGCTCCCAATCGTCCGTTACCTAAAGGGAGGGCTTCCGTCCAGACTTGTGCGGGGCGGTCGTACCAGAGTTTGTATTCCTGTGCGGAGGTATGTGGGGCTTGTGCCCGGAGGCACCCCGCAGATAACAGGACTAACAGACAGTTGATGAATCTTTTTCTGTTCATTGTCTTTCGGTGTTGCTTTATAGTTTATGGTAAGATGACGGATGAAGGAGAATTTTGTACCCAGGGGGGGAGTTGCTGACAACGGAAAAGAAAAAGAGGCAAATGATAAGCGATATTTTAGACACGGATTACACTGTTGTTTTTATATACTGCAACAGTGCAATCCGTGTAATCCGTGTCTAAAATATATTAATAACGGGAAAGTAATGAGTTTTCACCACAGAGTAACACAGAGTCTCACGGAGTTCTATTCTTT
>OLGD01000607.1_pt1 | contig 68214 bp, 61 predicted proteins | sample 1605311 | NCBI WGS metagenome assembly OLGD01 (sample SAMEA3888917, study PRJEB22519) | human gut metagenome | biome: human gut; feature: human-associated habitat; material: faeces | place: Denmark | collected 2010
GTCGGTAGAGCACTTGACTTTTAATCAAGTTGTCCGGGGTTCGAATCCCCGATGCTTCATAAAAAGCAAGTCTTTTTTAGACTTGCTTTCTTTATACAGGCGGTTATGGCGGAATTGGCAGACGCGATAGATTTAGGTTCTATTGTCAACAGACGTGCAGGTTCAAGTCCTGTTAACCGCAGTCAGGGGCAGTGGTATAAGAACAATACCGCTGTTTTTCTTAGTGGCGTGTTTGTATAGTGAAGAAGGCAATTTTCAAACATACTCCAGATTTGGAAGAGTCTGAAAAAACTATTGTGGATACATGGTTTTTTTGATATACTATACCGTGTAAAGAAAGTTTCTTCTGGCCGTGAGGGCCAGTCTGTGAAGATTTTCCCCGAAAGAATAGAAGAATTTAATCTTTGAAGCAGGACTCTTGTGCTTTTTTGCACGGAGAAATGTGCGTGATAAGAAGGAGTTAGTTATGACAAGAGCGCAGTATGAATCATTACCTCTCGGCGAGCTGAAGCAGATTGCCAAGACGAGGGGGATGCGAAGAATCTCAACATTAAGAAAAGAAGAACTGATTCAGCGGATGTTGGAAGAAGATGAGAAGCAGCAAAAGTCCAGAGTGCAGGGGGCAAAACCGCAGATAAGCAGACCACAGGAAGTTAAGGAACAGGACTTGCGTTCTCAGGAAGCAAAAGTGCAGGAGCCAAGAATTCAGGAGAGAGCAAACGCAGGGCAGATGATACAGACAAGCCGCAGTGAGAATGGAACAGCTTCCCAGACCTATACCAGACCGGTAAACGATGGAGACGAGCATTCTAAAAAAGATTTTGAACGGTTGGACAGCGGGGAGGAAGTGGAAGGAATTCTGGAGGTTATGGCAGATGGCTATGGGTTCATACGTTCGGACAATTTTCTGCCAGGGGATAATGATGTCTATGTAGCGCCGTCACAGATTCGCCGTTTTCGTCTGAAAACCGGAGATATTCTGAAGGGAAATACAAGAATTAAGTCTCCCACAGAAAAATTTTCGGCTCTTTTGTATGTGAAAAGCATCAATCAGATGCCGCCGGCGGTGAGCATGAGGCGTATGAATTTTGAAGATATGACTCCGATTTTTCCAAATCAGAGAGTTTATCTGGAACGTCCCGGCGGAAGTATGGCAATGAGGATTGTGGATCTGGTAAGTCCGATTGGAAAAGGGCAGAGAGGAATGATTGTGTCCCCGCCGAAAGCCGGAAAGACAACTATGCTGAAAGATGCGGCGAAGTCGATATTGCGTAACAATCCGGAGATGCATTTGATGATTCTGCTGATTGATGAGCGTCCGGAAGAAGTAACCGATATCAAAGAAGCGATTGCCGGACCGAATGTAGAAGTGATCTATTCTACATTTGATGAACTTCCAGAACATCATAAACGTGTGTCGGAGATGGTGATTGAACGTGCCAAGCGGCTGGTGGAAAATAAGCGGGACGTCGTGATCTTTATTGACAGTATTACAAGACTGGCCCGGGCTTATAACCAGACGGTTCCGCCCAGCGGAAGAACACTCTCAGGCGGTCTGGATCCGGCAGCGCTTCACATGCCGAAGCGTTTCTTCGGTGCGGCCCGGAATATGCGTGAGGGAGGAAGCCTGACGATTTTGGCTACAGCGCTTGTAGATACAGGAAGCAAGATGGACGATGTGGTTTATGAAGAGTTTAAGGGGACCGGTAATATGGAATTGATTCTGGACCGTAAGCTGCAGGAGAAGCGTGTATTTCCGGCAATTGATATTGCAAGGTCAGGAACCAGAAGAGAAGATCTGCTGCTTTCCAGTGAAGAACTGGAAGCAGTGGGTATTATGCGGAAGGCGTTGAATAGCATGAAGGCGGAGGAAGCTACGGAAAACCTGCTGAATATGTTTGCTCATACCAAGAGTAATCAGGAAGTGGTTTCTCTGATCCGCAGGCAAAAGTACATTTAGAAATTTAAAATAAAATTTTGAGGAAGCGCTTGCATTTATGGGAAACCTATGCTATAATTTGAAAGCTGTTTAAAATTGCAAGAAGTCCTGTAGCAATATGCTGCAAATAGATACTATAATGTAGAAGAGGTGAAAAAGATGAAAGACGGAATCCATCCAGTATACCATGAGGCAACTGTTACATGCAACTGTGGCAATACATTTACAACAGGATCTACAAAAGAAGACATTCACGTAGAAATCTGTTCTAAATGCCATCCGTTCTATACCGGACAGCAGAAGGCTGCTGCAGCACGTGGACGTATTGAGAAATTCAATAAGAAATACGGCATGAAATAAATAGTTGAAGAAGAGAATTGGGTTGAGGTTGGAAAATCTCAACCCATTTTACTATGAAAGTTCCGGACAGCGGTCATGAGGAGCGCATGCTTGCATGCAGCGAGTCATGGACATTGGACGGGCAAGCCGGTATGAGTAAGGAGGGCAATAGCCCGGATTACGAATACTGGCGGCGATTGTGGGAGCACAAAGTGCGGAGCAATCGACTTTCATGAATGGTGATGTCTGCGCCAGCAGACATGTCCGTTACTATAAAAGTTCCGGACAGCGGTCATGAGGAGCGCATGCTTGCATGCAGCGAGTCATGGACATTGGACGGGCAAGCCGGTATGAGTAAGGAGGGCAATAGCCCGGATTACGAATACTGGCGGCGATTGTGGGAGCACAAAGTGCGGAGCAATCGACTTTCATGAATGGTGACGTCTGCGCCAGCAGACATGTCCGTTTACTATAAAAGTCCCGTACAGCAGCCATGAGCCGGAGTGTGCTTGCACACGCAGGGTCATGGATACATGTCAGTTTACGATAACGAGGTAGTTGAATGAAATCATCCAATATCGGCGGACAGGCAGTCATGGAGGGCATTATGATGCGCCATGGCGATGAATATTCGATAGCAGTCCGTAAACCTAATAAGGAAATTGAAGTAAAGGTTGAACCTTATAAAAGCTTTATCAAGAATAAAAAGTTATTCAATCTTCCGATTATCCGTGGTGTTTTTAACTTTGTGGATTCTCTGGTGATCGGAACAAAGTGTCTGATGTACTCTGCCACATTCTTTGAGGATGAGGAAGAAGAAACGGTGAAAAAGAGTATGACAGAGGAAGAATTAAAGAAGCAGGAGGAGAAAGAAGAAAAGCAGGAAAAGTGGATCATGTACGGCACGGTTGCATTTTCCGTGGTGCTGTCTGTGGCTGTTTTTATGTTGCTTCCGTATTACCTCACAAATCTGCTGCGGCATGTCACAGATTCTCAGGGGATCATTGCATTTGCGGAGTCCGTGGTTCGTGTATTGATTTTTCTCTTATATCTGGGTCTGATTTCCCGTATGAAAGATATCCAGAGAACCTTCGAGTATCATGGTGCGGAACATAAATGTATTAATTGTATTGAACATGGAATGGAACTGAATGTGGAAAATGTTATGAAAAGTTCCAGAGAACATAAGCGCTGCGGCACCAGCTTTCTGTTTTTTGTCATGATTGTAAGTGCAGTATTTCTGATGTTTATACATGTCGAGTCCCATCTGTGGCGGGTGATTGTCAGAATTCTGCTGATGCCGGTGATCGCAGGAGTGTCATATGAAATCATCCGGCTGGCAGGACGAAGTGAGAATAAGTTTGTAAATCTGCTGAGCAAACCGGGAATGATGATTCAGCATATGACGACCCGTGAGCCGGATGAAGAAGAGGCGGAAGTGGCAATTGCGGCTGTGGAGGCTGTCTTTGACTGGCGCGCTTATCTGGCAGAAAATTTCGACTATCAATATGAGGCGGAGGAAGGAACAGAATCCGAAAAGCATTATGAATAAAAATAGCGAGATTTTATGTTCCATGAAAGCCTGGCTGACCTATGCCAGAGAATATCTGGAAGGCCGGGGAATTGAGGACGCACGTCAGGATGCATGGCTTTTGATGGAGTATGTATGTAATATCAATAAGAGTTTTTACTATCTTCACATGAATGATCCCATGGATGAGGAGGATGCTGCGCAGTATCAGGAACTGCTGCGGAGGCGGGGATCCCATATTCCAGTTCAATATCTGATTGGAGAAGCATGGTTTTACGGACAACCGTATCAGGTCAATGAAAACGTCCTTATCCCCCGTCAGGATACGGAAGTATTGATTGAAGAAGCATTGCAGCATCTGGAGCCGGGGATGCGTATTCTGGATCTTTGCACGGGGAGCGGCTGCATTCTTCTGACACTGGTGCGCCATGCTTCTGTTACCGGTGCAGGAAGTGATATCTCACCCAAAGCACTTGAGGTAGCCCGAAAAAATGAAAAAGCACAGCATCTGAAAGGCTGTACCTGGATTGAAAGCGATCTGTTTGAAAACATCGGCGGAGCTTTCGACATGATTGTATCAAATCCGCCCTATATCGCAACCAAGGTAATCCCAACCCTGATGGAAGAAGTGCGAAACCATGAGCCAATCCTGGCTCTTGACGGCCACGAAGACGGACTCTATTTCTATCGAAAAATTGTAGAACAAGCTCCTGAGTATTTGAAGCCGGGCGGCTGGCTCTGCATGGAAATTGGATACGACCAGAGAGAAACCCTGTATACCCTGTTAAATGATACAGGATATATAAATGTAGAAATCAAAAAAGATCTGGCAGACCTGCCCCGTGTAGCAATCGCACAGTGGAGGGAAGCGGAGCATTAGAGCGTGTTTGAAAATTTATTCCCGCAATCTGCACGCCCCACTTCGCGTGGAATTTGCCCCAAATTCAGTCAACGTAGCCCGCTACGACTCCTGAATTTGGAACAAATTCTCCGCAAACTGGAACGCCCACCTTGCGGAAAGCAATTTTCAAACACGCTCTATGAGTATTAAAAGCAACGTCTGCCAATACACAGAAAATCTGCCGCCCGCTACGGCCTTTCGTCTTCCCGTTTCTGAGACATGTGGGAACGCGCCCGAAGACTACAGGCTGAGGGGAAGTGAGCACGTCGAAGAAACGGGAAGACGAAAGGCCGTAGCGGGCGGCAGATTTTCGTACCATAGCCAAAGGAGAAAATAGAATGTTTGATAAATTAGATGACATCCTGATTCGTCTGGAAGAGATTTTAAGACAGTTGGCAGAGCCGGATGTAGCCAATGATTCGGCGAAATTCCAGCGACTGATGAAAGAACAGGCAGAATTGCAGCCAATTGCAGACACTTATCGAAAATATAAGGACAGCAAGCAGACAATAGAGGACAGCCTCTCCTTGCTGGAGGAAGAGAATGATGAAGAAATGCGTGAGATGCTGAAAGAAGAGCTGTCAGATGCCAGAAAACAGGTGGAGGAACTGGAGCGGGAAATCAAGATTCTCCTGCTTCCGAAAGACCCCAATGACAGTAAAAATGTTATTGTGGAAATACGTGCCGGAGCCGGCGGAGATGAGGCGGCGCTGTTTGCGGCAGAGGTTTACCGGATGTATGTGAAGTATGCAGAGAGCCGGCGTTGGAAGACTGAGATGATCAGCGTGAATGAGAATGGAATTGGCGGTTTCAAAGAAGTTACATTTATGATCAACGGAAGCGGTGCGTATTCCAGAATGAAGTATGAAAGCGGTGTACATCGTGTGCAGCGTGTTCCGGAGACAGAGAGCGGCGGAAGAATCCATACCTCTACGATTACAGTAGCGATCATGCCGGAAGCAGAGGAAATTGACTTTCAGCTTGATTTGAATGATTGTAAGTTTGATGTATTTCGTGCTTCCGGAAATGGAGGACAGTGTGTCAATACCACAGACTCTGCAGTTCGTCTGACTCATATTCCCACGGGAATTGTGATTTCCTGTCAGGATGAAAAGTCACAGCTTAAGAACAAAGAGAAAGCATTGAAAGTTCTGCGTTCCCGTCTGTATGAGATGGAATTGGAGAAACAGCATGATGCGGAGGCGGAAGCCAGAAGAAGTCAGGTCGGTACGGGTGATCGGTCTGAAAAGATCAGAACTTATAATTTCCCGCAGGGAAGGGTGACAGATCATCGTATCAAACTGACCCTGCATCGTCTGGATGGAATCCTGAACGGAGATTTGGATGAGGTGATTGACAGTCTGATTGCTGCCGATCAGGCAGCAAAGCTGAGCAATCTTCAGGAAACAGCGTAAGCTGCCGGATGCTACAAGACAGCCGGACGCAGTAAGAAGAATGGGTGCTTAGGTACAGAATAGTTCAAAGAATGGAGAGGAAAATGAAAAAAACAACATTGGTAATTATGGCAGCAGGAATCGGAAGTCGTTTTGGAAAAGGAATTAAGCAGTTGGAACCGGTAGGAAAGAATGGTGAGATCATTATGGATTATTCCATTCACGATGCTCTGGAAGCTGGATTCAATAAGATTGTTTTTGTAATCAGAAAGGATTTAGAAGAAGACTTTAAGAGAGTGATTGGTTCACGGATTGAGGAAATTGCGGAAGTGGCTTACGCTTATCAGGAACTGGACGATTTGCCGGCAGGTTTTGTAAAACCGGAAGGAAGGACGAAACCATGGGGGACAGGTCAGGCTGTACTTTGCGCAAAAGAATTGATTCAGGAGCCCTTTGCTGTGATTAACGCAGATGATTATTACGGAAAAGAGCCGTTTGTAAAGCTGCATGATTATCTGATTCAGGAGCATACCTTGGAAGAAGGAGCTTCTCCGATTTGTATGGCCGGCTTTGTACTTGGCAATACCTTGAGTGATAACGGAGGGGTTACCCGCGGAGTCTGCGAAACAGATGCAGAAGGGAATCTGATTGGAATTCATGAGACCTCAAATATTGTAAAGACTCCGGAAGGAGCAGCAGTGAAAAAGGATGAGACATTGGTTCCTGTTGATGTGAATTCCCTTGTTTCCATGAATATGTGGGGATTGCAGCCAGAGTTCCTGGATTCCCTTGAGCGGGGATTTACAGAGTTTTTATCGAAACAGCAGCCGGGAGAACTGAAGGGAGAATACCTGCTCCCAATCTATATTGATGAGCTTTTGAAGCGGGGAGAGGTACAGGTGAAGGTTTTAAAGACCGATGCAACGTGGTTCGGAGTTACTTATCAGGAAGATAAGGAAGCGGTAATGGAAGCATTTAAGCGGTTGATTGCGGAAGGGGTTTACAGCGAGAAGCTGTATAATTAATGTAGGGTTATCAGTGTAATTTTGAAAGAGAGTATAAGGAGAGCAAAAAGATGGGAAAATATTTTGGTACGGATGGTTTCCGCGGGGAGGCAAATATTGATCTGACGGTGGAGCATGCTTACAAAGTGGGACGTTTTTTGGGATGGTATTTTGGAAAGGATCACAAAGCATCCATCGTGATCGGTAAGGATACCCGCCGTTCCAGTTATATGTTTGAGTATGCGTTGGTTTCCGGACTTACGGCATCCGGTGCAGATGCCTATCTGCTGCATGTTACGACCACGCCAAGTGTTTCTTACGTTGTACGGACTGAGAATTTTGACTGCGGTATTATGATTTCCGCCAGCCATAACCCATTTTATGATAATGGAATTAAAATTATCAATGGTCAGGGGCAGAAGCTGGAAGCATCTCTGGAGGAGCAGATTGAATCTTATATTGATGATGAACAGCCAAAGATTCCATTTGCCACAGGGGAAAATATCGGAAGAACCGTAGATTTTACAGCGGGACGTAATCGCTATATCGGTCATTTGATTTCTATTCCCACGCGTTCTTTTAAGAATGTACGTGTTGGCCTGGATTGCTCCAACGGAAGTTCTTCTTCTATTGCCAAAAGTGTCTTTGATGCGGTTGGGGCGAAAACTTATGTCATTAACAATGAGCCGGATGGCACGAATATTAACAAAGACTGCGGCTCTACCCATATCGAGATCCTTCAGCAGTTTGTCCGCGAAAAGCATTTGGATGTAGGATTTGCATACGATGGTGATGCAGACCGATGTATCGCTGTGGACGATCAGGGAGAAATTGTGGATGGAGATATGATTATGTTCATCTGCGGAAAATACCTGAAGGAACAGGGACGTCTGAACAATGACACCATTGTGACCACTATTATGTCAAATCTGGGTCTTTATAAAGCCTGTGACCGCAATGGCATCCGTTATGAGAAGACCGCGGTAGGTGATAAATATGTATGTGAGAATATGATGGCAAACGGTCATTCGCTGGGCGGAGAACAGTCTGGACATATCATTTTCAGCAAACATGCAACAACCGGTGATGGTATTCTGACCTCTTTGATGGTTATGGAAGTGATGCTGGAGAAGAAGGTTCCCCTTCATGTTCTGGCAGATGAGATTACAATTTATCCGCAGCTTTTGAAGAATGTAAGAGTTGCCAACAAGGCAGAGGCGAGGGAAAATAAAGCAGTTCAGAAAGCGGTTTCAGACGTGGCGGAAGCCCTTGGCGATAATGGAAGAATCCTGGTAAGGGAGAGTGGTACAGAGCCGTTGATTCGTGTGATGGTGGAAGCTTCGGATGATGCAATTTGTGAGAAATATGTGAATCAGGTGATTTCTGTCATGGAGGCGGAAAACCTGGTAATTCAATAAGAACCGGAGTGGTGGCAGTGAAAAAAGCGATAACGATAATTGGTTTATGCTGTATGATGAGTATGGCTGGTGCCTGCGGGGACAAGGTGGATTCCGGGGCATACGATGCAGGGCTGAAAGCGTTGGAGCAGAAGAATTATGTGGAAGCTCTTGCACAGTTCCAGGTTGCGGCGAAGGAAGACGGACGTGAGGTGGAGGCTTATCGCTGTGAGGGCATCACATATCTGGAGATGGAGGATTATGAGCATGCGGTAATACTGCTTGATAAATCTCTGGAAGAACTGGATTATAAGGATGAAGCATTTGAGAAAGATGTAAATTATTATCTTGCGGCCGCCTATCAGGGAGGGGGACAGACAGATAAGGCAGTGGAGATTTATGGCAGGCTGATTGAACAGTATGAGGATGCTGAGGCATACTTTCTGAGAGGAAAATTGTATCTGGAGCAGCAAGAAGAGCAGAAGGCAGCTTCTGATTTTCAAAAATCTCTGGAGAAGGACTCCGGGTATGAGAATTATCTGAATGTCTATCTGGTATATGCAGGAAAGAATCGTGGTGCGGATGGGGCAGCTTATCTGGAACAGGCGGTCGAGAAAACTCCTGAAAATGTAACAGAGCAATACCAGCAGGGTCGTATTTTTTATTATCTGGAAGAGTATGACCGGGCAAAAGAAGTGTTGAATAAAGCGGTCAATGAAGGGCATCAGGATGCGGTGTTTCTGCTTGGCAAGATTTATCTGGAAACCAATGATGCGGCCAATGCAAGGGCGTTGTATCAGAATTATCTTCAGAAGAATAAAAATTCTGCAAAAGCCTATAATGGATTGGCATTGTGTGATATTGCAGAAGAGAATTATCAAAGTGCGCTCCTGAATATCCAGAGTGGTCTGGAATGTAACGATGAGGAAGAGCAGGAGAATCTGTTGTTCAATGAGATTGTGGTGTATGAGAAGCAGTTGGATTTTAATACGGCAAAACAAAAGATGTCTGAGTTCCTGAGTAAGTATCCGGATCATGAGGATGCCATACGGGAAAACAATTTTTTACAGAGCCGATAGTGGGGGAATGAATGGAAGCGTTTTATAAATCCGAACAGATGAAAGAGCGGGTGATTCTGGTTGGAGTCCAGACCTCGGGACAGGACGAGACGTTCTGGTCTCTTCTGGAACTGGAAGAATTGGCGCAGACAGCCGGAGCGGAAGTTGTGAATCGTCTGGTGCAGAACCGGGAAGGAATTCATCCGGCTACTTATGTGGGAAAAGGGAAAATAGAGGAAATAAAACAGATGTTGTATCTGATGGATGCAACGGGAATTATCTGCGATGATGAATTATCACCGGCCCAGCTGAATAATCTGGAGCGGGAATTGGAATGTAAGGTGATGGATCGTACCTTATTGATTCTGGACATCTTTGCGGGAAGAGCCAACACCAGCGAGGGTAAGATCCAGGTAGAGCTTGCCCAGTTGAAATATCGTCAGGCCAGACTGGTAGGATTACGTTCTTCACTGTCCCGTCTGGGCGGCGGAATCGGTACGAGAGGACCGGGAGAGAAGAAACTGGAGATGGATCGACGTTTGATTACAGACCGAATCGCAGCCTTGCGAAGAGAACTTGAGGAGGTGCAGCGTCATCGGGATCTGATTCGTCAGAAGCGGAAGAAGGGACAACTGAAAGTCTGTGCGATTGTCGGGTATACCAATGCCGGAAAGTCTACGCTGCTTAATGTGACGACGGGAGCAGGCGTTTTGGAGGAAGATCAGTTGTTTGCAACACTTGATCCAACGACACGAATTTTAAATCTTCCGGGAGGGCAGCAGATTTTGTTGACGGACACCGTTGGATTTATCCGTAAACTGCCCCATCATTTGATTGAAGCCTTTAAAAGTACACTGGAAGAGGCACGATATGCGGATATTATTATCCATGTTGTAGATTCCTCCAGCCCGCAGATGGAGCGGCAGATGCAGGTGGTCTATGAGACTTTGAAGCAGTTGGGAGTCGAGGAGAAGACGGTTATTACATTGTTTAACAAGCAGGATATGGTGAGTGAGGAGAAAATCTTCCGGGACAGCAGAGCTGATTATGTACTGAAGATATCAGCAAAGTATCACGAGGGGCTTGAATCCCTGAGGGCGCTGTTGGAGGAGATTTTAAGAAAGCAGCAGATATTTATCGACCGGATTTACGGATACCAGGAAGCTTCCAAGATTGCGCTGATTCGGCAACATGGACAACTGATGCTGGAAGAATATCTTCCGGAGGGAATTAAAGTACAGGCTTACGTACCAAAAGAAATTTACGGAAGTATTTAGGAACTGTAGGAAAATAACTCATGCATCTTGACTTGCTCCCGGACGGCGGAGCAAGTCAAGATGCATGGTGAGGTCTGTTTAGAAAACAAAACTATATATTGTATATACCAATAGAGAAACACAAGATATTGTGTTTCTCTATTGACGTTTCCGGCCTTCTCTGCTATGATAAGTAGTACTGGTACTGCAGTGTGAGAACTGCGGTTTGTTAACCTTAATAGCAGTCAGGAGGCATATACAGAATGTTTCAGGTAGAAAAGAGAGACGGAGCAATTGTAAATTTTGAGCTTGATAAAATCACAGATGCTATCGGAAAGGCATTTGAAGCTACCGATAAGCAATATAGTGAAGATATGCTGCAGATGCTGGGACTTCGGGTGACGGCCGACTTTCAGAAAAAAATCACAGAGAGCAGAATCTTTGTGGAAGATATTCAGGATTCCGTAGAGAATGTGTTGATTCAGTGCGGATATTCGGACGTTGCCAAAGCGTACATCTTGTATCGGAAGCAGCGGGAAAAGATGCGGAATATGAAGTCTACGATTCTGGACTATAAAGAGATAGTGAACAGTTATGTGAAAGTGGAGGACTGGCGGGTAAAGGAGAATTCTACCGTCACGTATTCAGTAGGAGGACTGATCTTAAGCAACTCCGGTGCGGTGACTGCGAATTACTGGCTTTCTGAAATTTACGATGAGGAGATTGCCAATGCCCATAGAAATGCTGATATCCATATTCATGATCTGTCGATGCTGACCGGATACTGTGCGGGATGGTCGTTAAAGCAATTAATAACAGAAGGACTGGGCGGAATTGAGGGTAAGATTACTTCTGCACCGGCAAAGCATTTAAGTGTACTGTGCAACCAGATGGTAAACTTCCTTGGAATCATGCAGAATGAATGGGCGGGTGCGCAGGCCTTCTCATCTTTTGATACGTATCTGGCCCCATTTGTCAAGGCAGACAATCTGACTTATCCGGAAGTGAAGAAGTGTATTGAATCCTTTATCTATGGTGTAAATACGCCCAGCAGATGGGGAACCCAGGCGCCATTTTCCAATATTACCCTTGACTGGACCGTACCCCGGGATCTGGCAGAATTACCTGCGATCGTGGGCGGAAAGTCTCAGGAATTTAAGTACAAAGACTGCAAACCGGAGATGGATATGATCAACAAGGCATTCATTGAGACCATGATTGAGGGCGATGCCAATGGACGCGGATTTCAGTATCCGATTCCGACTTATTCCATCACTTCTGATTTTGACTGGTCGGATACGGAAAATAACCGCCTCCTGTTCGAGATGACCAGCAAGTATGGAACGCCATATTTCTCCAACTATATCAACAGTGATATGGAGCCGAGCGATGTGCGGAGCATGTGCTGCCGTCTGAGACTTGACTTAAGAGAACTGCGGAAGAAAACCGGCGGTTACTTTGGTTCCGGAGAAAGTACAGGATCCGTGGGGGTTGTGACAATCAACATGCCTCGTATTGCTTATCAATCAAAAGATGAGAAGGAATTCTATAAACGTCTGGACAGACTGATGGATCTCTCAGCCCGTTCTTTAAAAATCAAAAGGGATGTGATTACCAAACTGCTGAACGAGGGACTGTACCCATACACCAGAAGATATCTGGGCAGCTTTGACAGCCATTTCTCAACCATAGGGCTGATCGGAATGAATGAGGTTGGGCTGAATGCAAAATGGCTGGGCAAAGATATGACAGATCCGAAAACGCAGCAGTTTACAAAAGAAGTTTTGGAACATATGAGGGAACGTCTGGTGGGTTATCAGGAGGAATACGGAGATTTGTATAATCTGGAAGCTACGCCTGCGGAATCCACCACTTACCGTCTGGCAAAACACGACAGGGAACAGTGGCCGGATATCAGGACAGCCGGAAGTAAGGGTGATACCCCCTACTACACCAACAGTTCCCATCTGCCGGTAGAGTATACGGAGGACATCTTTGATGCACTGGATATTCAGGACGAACTACAGACCTTGTATACTTCTGGCACCGTATTTCATGCATTTTTGGGTGAGAAACTTCCGGATTGGCGTTCAGCGGCTTCTCTTGTACGGAAAATAGCGGAAAATTACAAACTTCCATATTATACATTGTCGCCTACGTATTCCGTCTGTAAAGATCACGGCTATATCACCGGAGAACACTTTACCTGTCCAACCTGCGGAAAATCTGCAGAAGTATACAGTCGTATCACTGGTTATTACCGGCCGGTCCAAAACTGGAATGACGGGAAATCTCAGGAGTACAAAAACCGTACGGTATATGATATTACCCATTCTCATTTAAAGAAAAAAGCAGCCCGGTCTGCAGGGAAAGTTTCGACGGTACTTCCGGAAGTACAGGAAGAAGACGGAATCCTGTTGTTTACCACCAATACTTGTCCAAACTGCAAGATAGCAAAACAGATGCTGGAAGGAATGGATTATCAGATCGTAGATGCCGAACAACATCCGGATCTTGTTTCCAAGTACGGCATCATGCAGGCACCAACCCTGGTGGTCCGAAGTGATGGCGTAATGAGAAAATATGTCAACGCTTCCAATATTCAGAGATTTGTCGATGAACAATAGAAGGGGGCAAGGCCTATGAAATGCCCATATTGTGATAATGAAATGGAAGAAGGATATATCACAAGTGATGCACGCTGCATCGCATGGAGAAAAGAACGATATGAATCTGCATGGGTATCCAAAAAGAGTGATGGAATTCAATTATCACGAACATTTGCAGGTGCTGTAGCCTTGGATCATGCCTATTGCTGTAAGAAGTGTAAGAAAATAATTATAGACTATTTGGAAGAAAAATAGAATATATAAGAATTCTAAAAGAAGAAGGAGAATAGGTGAAAATTAGCTTATACTCCTTCTTCTTTTAGGGTAATTAGGAATATGATCACAGCAGAAGTCAGGAAAAGGGAGGAGCCCAGACGATACTGCCCGGAGATTTGCGATGACTTCGGAGTGCGCCCGAAGATCCACTTGCTGTGAACACTTAGTGAAGAGCCCATTGGCGATGAACTTAGTGTGAACGCAAGTTAGCTGAGGGGAAACGCAGAAGCAAGCAAATCTCCGGGCAGTATCGTCTGGGCTCCTCCCTTTTCCGTTCGTCCTACTTTAAGCGAAGCGTCCTCCCAAGCGCCCCCAGATACGTCATCCCCATAATTGCAATGACCAGAAGCAGTCTTAAAACCTCACCTTTCAGATGAATCCCATTCAGAACCCCCGTAACTGAAAAGCTAACCCCCAGTGAAATCAGCAGCCAGATCACAGGTTTTAAAATACATTCCGCTGCATCAAATGAAAAAGAAGCAGCCTGCTTAAGAAAAAGAATGTTCAGGATGGCAGAGATCAATTCGCTTGCCAGAATACCCCATAAATATCCTTGGATTCCGAATACCGGAATTGCAAAGAGGACAAAGAGAATCCGCGTTGTAAGTCCGGCAAGGTTTTGATAAAAGCATAGCCGTGTTTTGCCAAGTCCATTCAGAATACTGGAAAGTGTGGAATTCAGATAGAGGAACGGACTGATAAAAGCAAGAATCTGTAAAAATGTCCCGGCATCTTCATTGTCAAACAGGAGGGTTCCGATTGTATGTCCATAGACACAGAAAACACCGGATGCAAAAATACCGAGAATCAGGCAGTATTTTATGGTTGCTTCTATCGTGCGCCTTACATTCGCCAGATTGCCGGAAGCCTGATCCTCCGCGACACTTGGAAGGAGCATAACAGCCACGGAGTTTGTGATAGCGCTTGGGAAAAGAATCATAGGAAGAGCCATGCCGGTCATGACCCCGTAGATGGAGAGCGCCGCATCGTTGGTAAGGCCGCACATCTGCAGGCGGCTGGGAATCAGAACTGCTTCCACACTGTGCAGCAGAGTAATACAAATCCGATTGGCAGTCAGAGGTAATGACAGCCGGTACAATTCCGAAGCTGAGGAAAAAGGGATAGCGTGGATCTTAAAGTGGTAATTGTGTTTAGAGCTTTCCCAGGCAACTGCAATTAAGGTAAACAGACAGGCGGCAGCTTCTCCTGCAAGCAGACCGATGACGGCTACCTGTGCGTCTGGCTGTATCCCCTGATTACGCATCATCTGATATACCAGATAAGAGGAAAGAACTCTGACAAGCTGCTCCAGAAGCTGCCCGATTGAGGGGATTCCTGTCTTTTTTTGTGCAAAATAATAGGACATTGCGCAGGTATGTATTGTGGAGAGTGGAATACTGTAGGCGAGAATATCCACCATAGGGCTTAAATCTTTTTCACCAAGAATGCGTATTGCCAGAAAATCGGAAAAATGATGGAGTCCCAGTGCAGCACAGATGGAGAGAATCAGACAAAATCCGGTTCCAAGATATAGAATATCAAATCCATCTTTTTTGGATTTGGTGGCGGTTTTGGCTGCAATCGTGCGGGACATCATGGTGGAAACACCGCCGATACAAAGAGCGGCACAGAGTGCATTTACTGGTGACAGGAGTTGAAAGAGTCCGATTTCCTTTGCACCAATGGTACGTGAGAGGAATATTCTATAGAAGAAGCCAATAATCCGGGTTAGAAAGCCCGTGGCGGTCAGTATCACTGTTCCGAGAAGCAGTGCTTTTTTACGTGACATAATCGTGCTCCAGCTTTTTTGTTTTCTTAAAACTAAATATATGTAAAAAACTACCTTGACAGAACCAGGTTCCGGTGCTATTCTTTAAATGGAATTAATTCCGAGTAAAATACTCGGATTTAACAATAGAAAAGGAAGGGGCGCCACTGACGCCAAAGTGACAAGATATGAAGCTATCTACAAAAGGAAGATATGGGTTACGGGCATTGATTGATCTGGCTGCATTTTCCAGTGAGGAGGAAGCTGTTTCGATTCAAAGTATTTCCGAACGTCAGAACATATCCGAGAGTTATCTGGAACAACTGGTCCGTCTGTTAAAAAAAGCAGGTCTGGTGAAAAGTGTGCGGGGCGCCGGCGGAGGCTATATGCTGGCAAAGCCCATCAGTCAGATTTCAGTAGGGGAAGTATTGCGGGCGCTGGAAGGAAATCTGGATGCAGTGACCTGCCCTGCAAATGAAGGTGAGGGAGGCTGCGAAGAGGCAGATTTCTGTGTGACCAGATTTGTCTGGCAGAAAATCAATGACAGCATCACATCGACGGTAGACGCTATTATGCTGGACCAGTTAGTGGAAGAAGGCCGAAAGATACAAAAACAGGGCAAACGAGCCTGTGAAGGATCAAGAGATTGAAAAGGAGATGGACGACATGATTTATTTAGATAATGCAGCAACTACAAAGACAGCGCCGGAAGTAGTGGAAGCGATGCTCCCCTATTTTAGCGAACTGTACGGAAACCCATCCAGCATTTATGAAATTGCTGGAAAAAGCAAAGAGGCGGTCACAGCCGCAAGAGAACAGATTGCAGAAGTGATTGGAGCAAAAACAGAGGAAATCTACTTTACGGCAGGTGGAAGCGAGGCAGACAACTGGGCACTGAAAGCAGCATTTGAGGCATGCAAGAATAAAGGAAATCATATCATAACCACGAAGATTGAGCATCATGCGATTCTGCATACCTGCGATTATCTTGAAAAAGAGCGGGGAGCAAAGATTACTTATCTTGATGTAGACGAAAATGGTGTTGTAAAGCTGGAGGACCTGGAGCAGGCAATCACACCCGAGACAATCTTGATTTCTGTGATGTTTGCCAATAATGAGATTGGTACGATCCAGCCGATCAAAGAGATTGGAATGATTGCAAAGGAGCATAATATCCTGTTTCACACGGATGCGGTGCAGGCATTTGGTCAGATTCCGATCCATGTGGATGATTACCATATCGATATGCTCAGTTCCAGCGGACATAAGATTAACGGACCAAAGGGAATTGGATTTTTGTATATCCGTAAAGGTGTGAAGATTCGTTCCTTCGTACACGGCGGCGCACAGGAGCGGAAACGCCGGGCAGGCACAGAGAATGTGCCGGGAATCGTAGGATACGGAGCCGCTGCAAAACGCGCAGCTGATACGATGGAAGCAAGGACCCGCAAAGAAACGGAACTCAGGGATTACATGATTGGACGGATTTTAAAGGAAGTTCCTTATTGTCGTCTGAATGGTGATCCGGTGAAACGTCTTCCGAATAATGTAAATATCAGTTTTCAGTTTATTGAAGGAGAGTCTTTGTTGATTATGTTAGATATGGAAGGAATTGCAGCTTCCAGCGGATCTGCATGTACATCCGGAAGTCTGGATCCCTCACATGTACTGCTGGCGATCGGGCTGCCTCATGAGATTGCCCATGGCTCCCTTCGCATGACTTTGAGTGATGAGACAACAAAGGAAGATCTTGATTTTACCGTTGAAAAAATAAAAGCAATTGTGGAACGACTTAGAAACATGTCTCCGTTGTATGAAGATTTTATGAAAAAACAGGGAAAATAAGAAAGACAAGAAAGTACCAGAAAAAATTTGGAGGAAATAGAATTATGTACAGTGAAAAAGTAATGGATCATTTTCAGAATCCCAGAAATGTTGGTGAGATTGAGAATCCCAGCGGTGTAGGAACGGTTGGCAATGCAAAATGCGGAGACATCATGAGAATGTATCTGGATATTGATGAAAATGGAATTATCCAGGATTGTAAATTTAAGACGTTCGGCTGTGGTGCTGCTGTAGCAACCAGCAGCATGGCAACCGAGCTTGTCAAAGGAAAAACCATCCAACAGGCGTTAGAAGTTACAAATAAGGCAGTTATGGACGCATTGGACGGACTGCCGCCGGTCAAGGTACACTGTTCTCTGCTTGCAGAAGAGGCGATCCATGCGGCACTTTGGGATTACGCAGAGAAAAATCATATTAAGATTGAAGGATTGGATAAGCCCAAATCAGATATCAGTGAAGAGGAAGACGAGGAAGAGTACTAAGATGGCAAAGGAACGAGTGGTAGTTGGCATGTCAGGAGGTGTGGATTCTTCGGTTGCTGCTTATCTTCTGAAAGAGGCCGGTTATGATGTAATCGGTGTCACAATGCAGATCTGGCAGGAGGAAGAGGAAGCAGTGCAGCAGGAGAACGGCGGATGCTGCGGTCTTTCCGCTGTGGAGGATGCCCGCCGGGTAGCGCAGATGTTGGGGATTCCGTATTATGTCATGAACTTCAGAAAGGAATTTAAGCGGGAAGTCATGGATTATTTTACCTCAGAATATTTATGCGGGAGAACTCCGAATCCCTGTATCGCCTGTAACCGGTATGTCAAATGGGAGGCGCTTTTAAAGCGCAGTCTGGATATCGGTGCGGATTATATTGCCACCGGACATTATGCCAGAATTACCCGTCTGCCAAACGGCAGATCTGCAATCTGCAATTCTGTTACGGCAGCAAAGGATCAGACGTATGCACTTTATAATCTGACCCAGGAGCAGTTGGCGCATACGTTGATGCCGGTGGGAGCTTATACGAAGGAAGAGATACGTTCGATGGCTGCAGATATCGGACTTCCGGTTGCGGCGAAGAAGGACAGTCAGGAAATCTGTTTTGTGCCGGACAAGGATTATGCTTCCTTTATTGAGCGGGAAACCGGGAAAACGGTTCCGGAGGGAAATTTTGTCAATACAAAAGGTGAGATTATCGGACGGCATCGGGGAATCACCCATTATACCGTAGGACAGAGGCGGGGGCTTCAGATTGCTGCCGGACGGAGAATCTTTGTTCTGGAGATCAGGCCTGAGACCAATGAGGTGGTGATCGGTGAAGGGGACGAGGTTTTTTCTCATACGGTGAAAGCAAATCGCCTGAATTTTATGGGACTTGAGGAGTTCCCCATTGGTACGTCTGTGGAATTGACAGGGAAAATCCGCTATGGACATCAAGGAGCCGCCTGCACCGTCACAAGAACCGGGGAAGACGAGCTGGTCTGTCAGTTCCCGGAGGCAGTCCGGGCAGTGACACCGGGACAAGCTTTAGTCCTTTATAAAGACGGATACGTGGCGGCGGGAGGTACGATTATACGATGATTGCAGATTCTCATATGCATACGAGTTTTTCCAGTGACAGTGATACTCCCATGGAAAAGATGGCAGAACAGGCCATTGCTCTTGGGATGGAGAGTATCTGTATCACAGATCACTATGATAAGGACTATTTTAACGGGGAATTTCAACTGGATACCGATGCTTATCAGAGAAAGGTTTGTGAGCTTCAAAGCAGATACGGTGACAGGATCGAGATTCGTTTCGGGGTAGAATTAGGGCTTCAGAGTCATCTGAAGGACTGGATGGAGACATATGTAAACCAGTATCCTTTTGATTTTGTGATTGGTTCCATGCATCTTCTGGAGGGGAAAGATCCCTATTACAAAGAAGCGTTTGCAGATCGGGACGAAAAAGTCCTTCTGAGAGAGTATTTTCAGGTGACAGCAGAGAATCTGGATTCGTTTCAGAACTTCCAGAGTCTTGGGCATCTGGATTATCTGGTACGCTATCTGGGTCCGGATGCGGAAGCTTATACGTATCAGGAATATGCGGACGAGATTGATGGGATACTGAAGCGCCTGATCCGATTCGGCATCGCATTGGAGGTCAATACGGCAGGATATCGTTATGGGCGTGCCTGTCCGAATCCGGGAGCCGATGTACTGAACCGGTATCGTGAATTGGGCGGGGAAATGATCACCATCGGCGCCGACGGACACTTTCCCCGGTATGTGGGATATGGATTTGACCGGGCGGAGGCTCTGCTCACCGCATGTGGATTCCGCTATTATACGCTTTTCCGGCAGAAAAAGCCGCATTTTATAAAAATATAATTGTTCTTTTTACCTTTTTTCCAAAATAGGGATTGAATTTTTGGTTAGAATTGGGTAAAATAAGCTATAGGTTGATGTTTCTTTAACAAAGTAAGAAGCACAATGAATCTAAACACTTTTAGGAGGAATTAAAATCATGGCAGTAAAAGTAGCAATCAATGGTTTTGGACGTATCGGACGTCTTGCATTCAGACAGATGTTTGGAGCAGAGGGATATGAAGTAGTAGCAATCAACGATCTGACATCTCCGAAGATGTTGGCTCATCTGTTAAAATATGATTCTTCACAGGGAAAATATGCTTTGGCTGATACAGTAGAAGCTGGTGAAGATTCCATCACTGTTGACGGAAAAGAGATTAAAATCTACGCATTCCCGGATGCAAACAACTGCCCATGGGGAGAGCTTGGTGTAGACGTAGTTCTGGAGTGCTCCGGATTCTACACATCCAAAGAAAAAGCTCAGGCTCATATCAATGCAGGTGCTCGTAAAGTTGTTATCTCTGCTCCGGCAGGCAACGACCTTCCGACCGTTGTTTACAATGTAAACCATGAGACACTGAAAGCTGAAGATACTATTATTTCTGCAGCTTCCTGTACAACAAACTGCTTAGCTCCTATGGCAAAAGCTCTGAACGAGTTAGCACCGATCAAAACTGGTATCATGTGTACCATCCATGCTTATACAGGCGATCAGATGACTCTGGACGGACCGCAAAGAAAAGGCGATCTGAGAAGATCCCGTGCAGCTGCAGTGAATATCGTTCCGAACAGCACAGGTGCTGCAAAAGCAATCGGTCTGGTTATTCCGGAACTGAACGGAAAGTTAATCGGAGCTGCTCAGCGTGTTCCTACCCCAACTGGTTCTACTACGATCCTGACAGCAGTTGTAGAAGGAACTGTTACTGTTGACGAGATCAACGCTAAGATGAAAGCTTCTGCTACAGAATCTTTCGGATACAACACAGATGAAATCGTATCCAGCGATATCGTTGGTATGAGATTTGGTTCTCTGTTCGATGCAACTCAGACTATGGTACTGCCATTGGACAACGGAACAACTCAGGTACAGGTTGTATCCTGGTATGACAATGAGAACTCTTATACAAGCCAGATGGTTCGTACAATCAAATACTTCTCAGAGTTAGCATAATTGTAATTCTTTCGTTTACAATTCAGATCCAGAAGGGTCCGGTTCTTTTGGGACCGGACCTTTTTGAAATTAGGAGGGAAAACCCATGTTAAATAAAAAAAGTGTAGATGATATTAATGTAAAAGGACAGAAAGTTCTGGTTCGTTGTGACTTTAACGTTCCGCTTCAGGAAGGCAAAATCACAGACGAGAATCGTCTGGTAGCAGCCCTGCCGACGATCAAAAAGCTGATCGCAGACGGCGGAAGAGTCATTCTTTGCTCTCATCTTGGAAAACCGAAGGGACAGCCTCTTCCGGAGATGTCTCTGGCACCGGTAGCAGTTCGTCTGTCTGAGTTACTGGGACAGGAAGTAAAGTTTGCTGCTGATCCTGAGGTTGTGGGAGAGAACGCAAAGGCTGCAGTTGCAGCTATGAATGACGGTGATGTTGTACTGTTAGAGAATACTCGTTACAGAGCGGAAGAGACAAAGAATGAAGATGCATTCAGCAAAGATCTGGCTTCTCTGGCAGAGATTTTTGTCAATGATGCATTTGGTACGGCACACAGAGCACACTGCTCTAATGTAGGCGTTACGAAATATATGAAAGAAAATGCAGTGGGATATCTGATGCAGAAAGAAATTGATTTCCTCGGAAATGCAGTAGAGAATCCGGAAAGACCATTTGTTGCAATTCTGGGAGGAGCAAAGGTTTCCAGCAAGATTTCTGTTATTAACCGTCTGCTTGACAAAGTAGATACGCTGATCATCGGCGGCGGAATGGCTTATACATTCTCCAAAGCTCAGGGAGGTAAAATCGGTACTTCTCTGTGTGAAGATGACTATCTGCAGTATGCGCTTGATATGGTGAAGAAGGCGGAAGAAAAAGGTGTGAAACTGCTTCTTCCGGTTGACCACAGAATCGGGGATGACTTCTCCAACGACTGCAATATGCAGATTGTAGGCGCAGGAGATATTCCGGACGGTTGGGAAGGTATGGATATCGGACCTGAGACAGAGAAAATTTTCAGCGATGCTGTAAAAGATGCAAAGACTGTTGTATGGAACGGACCGATGGGATGCTTCGAGATGCCAAAATTTGCTGAGGGAACAAAATCAGTTGCAGCAGCACTTGCCCAGACCGATGCAGTTACGATCATTGGCGGCGGTGATTCTGCGGCAGCCGTAAACCAGTTGGGATATGGCGATAAGATGACTCACATCTCCACAGGCGGCGGCGCTTCTCTGGAATTTCTGGAGGGCAAGGAACTGCCAGGCGTTGTAGCAGCAGACGATAAATAAGAGTAAGGATTGAGACATGGGACAATCACCTGCCGGTAAAGCGGCGGTGGTTGTCTTAAGTGTAAAGAAATATAAAAGATAAAAGAGGGAATATAAGATGGCAAGAAAGAAAATTATCGCTGGAAACTGGAAGATGAACATGACACCAAGCCAGGCAGTAGAATTGGTAAATACATTAAAACCATTGGTAGCAAATGAAGAAGTAGACGTAGTATTCTGTGTACCGGCAATTGATATCATTCCGGTTGTTGAGGCTTGTAAAGGAACCAACATCCAGGTTGGCGCTGAGAATATGTATTTTGAGGAGAAAGGTGCTTACACAGGTGAGATTTCTCCGGAAATGCTGACTGATGCAGGTGTAAAATACGTTGTTCTCGGACATTCTGAGAGAAGAGACTATTTTGGTGAGACAAATGCAGATGTGAATAAGAAAGTGCTGAAAGCGTTCGAGCATGGAATCACACCGATTATGTGCTGCGGTGAAACTCTGGAGCAGAGAGAGCAGGGCGTAACGATGGACTTTATCCGCCAGCAGGTGAAGGTTGGATTCCAGAATGTAACAGCAGATCAGGCGAAAGCGGCCGTAATCGCTTACGAGCCGATCTGGGCAATCGGAACCGGAAAAACAGCTACCACGGAGCAGGCAGAAGAGGTATGCAAAGGTATCCGTGAATGCATCGCTGAGATTTATGATGATGCCACTGCAGCAGAAATCCGTATCCAGTATGGCGGATCTGTAAATGCGGGCAATGCAGCAGAACTGTTTGCACAGGCTGACATCGACGGCGGCCTGGTAGGCGGCGCCTCCCTGAAAGCTGATTTCGGCAAAATTGTTTGCTATAAATAAGAAGAAATAAGAAGATTATAAATTGTCTTGACAATTTGAGACAAATTCTGTATGATATATCAATAAGACAAAGGTGTTTTGCTGCAGGCAAGGCACCTTTTTTGTATTTGCTGTAAGCGCTACCTCCTGCAGACAGAACCGCTGTCAAAGAACTAAAAAGGAGGAGACTTGTATGATGAGAGAGAATCTGGATTTGTATGATCACGCAGACAGTGTGAATGAGCTGTTGGCACGTTACGGTGTGAAATTCGGTATCTATAAGAACCAGACATTCCGGGAGCAATTGTTTCCGTTTGACTCGATTCCGAGGACGATCGGTGCAGAAGAGTTTACAGAACTGGAAAAAGGACTGAAACAGCGTGTACGGGCATTGAATCTGTTTATCCGTGATATCTATGGGGAGAAGAAGATTATCAGAGATGGTATTGTACCAGAAGCATTTGTTTATGCAGGAAGCGGATATCTGGCGGCGTGTGAAGGCGTGATGCCGGCAAAAGGTATTTACTCTCATATTTCCGGTATTGATCTGGTACAGGCAAAAGATGGACAGTGGTATGTATTGGAGGATAATCTGCGGGTCCCGTCAGGTGCTTCCTATCCAATGATTGTGAGAGAATTATGCCGGAGGTGTTCTCCCAGGACATTTCAGCAGACACGTATTGATGATAACCGTAATTATGCCCAGTTGCTGCGTAAGACGCTGGACCATGTGAATGTGGGCGGGCATTGTGTGATCCTGACTCCAGGCAGATATAATGCCGCATACTTTGAGCATTCCTATCTGGCAGAAAAGACAGGGGCACATCTGGTAAATGGAAATGAATTGATGGTGGAAAATGATCATCTGTATTTTATCGATTATAGAGGAAAAAAAGAGCAGGTAGGTGCTGTCTATCGGAGAATTTCAGATGAGTATCTGGATCCTATGACATTTAACCGGGAATCTGTCATTGGGATTCCTCATATCTATGATATCTACCGCAAGGGAAATGTTGCACTTTTGAATGCCCCAGGTAACGGCGTTGCAGATGATAAGGGAATTTACTATTTTGTTCCCAAGATGGTGAAGTATTATCTGGGAGAAGAGCCGATTTTGAAGAATGCGCCGACGTATCTGCCATATTATGAGGAAGATATGAAGTATGTGCTGGAATATTTTGACAATCTGGTACTGAAGGATGTGGCAGAAGCCGGAGGTTACGGCGTCGTTTTTGGAAGCAAGATGACGAAACAGGAGAAGGCAGATTTTCTGGAACTTCTGAAAAAAGAGCCGCGCCGATTTATTGCACAGGAAGTTATTGATTTCCGTGATATCGATATTATGGAAAAGGGAGAACGGGTTCCGAGAAAGGCAGATCTTCGGGCATTTGTGCTGATGGCGGATGAGCCGCTGGTATGGCACAGCGGTCTTACCAGATTTTCGAGAAATCCGGATTCGTTTATTGTCAATTCATCACAGGGAGGAGGTTTTAAAGACACATGGGTATTATCTCATTAGAACAGACAGACCGGCTGTATTGGCTGGGGCGTTACAGTGAAAGAGTTTATACAACGATTCGGCTGTTTTCGCAGCGTTATGATATTATGATTGATGAAATTGAGGAAAGCTATGGGGAATTTTGCAGAAGTCTTGAGATTCCCAATATTTATACTTCAAGCAGGGATTTTTGCAGACGTTATTGTTTTGATGAAACAGATCCCAACTCAATCTACAGCAATCTGATAAGGGCTTATGATAATGCGGTTGTGCTGCGGGAGGAGCTTGGAAGCGAAACGTTATCTTACATACAGCTTGCAATTTATGATATGAATAAGGCCAAAACATCAGAGGCGCCGATTCTTCAATTTCAAAAAATCAGTGATAACATTCTGGCATTCTGGGGGATGGTGGATGACAGTATTGCCAGTGAAAAAGTGAGAAATATCATTAAATCCGGAAAGCGGATTGAACGTATTGATCTTTATGCAAGGCTGAAACTGCCGCGGAATAAGATGGAAAGAGAAGTCATGAGACTTGCAGACCGGATTCCGAAATCCGGGATGAATTACGAACAGGAGCGGGTGGCAGAGCTGCTTGGACTTGTCAGGATGCCGGAACTGGATTATTATCAGATTGTACAGAATGTAGAAGCTATTATTCGGTAAGGGAGGCATGCTGCGGACGGCGCAGATTGAGAGAGATGAAGAAACTACGATTTTCCTATGAGATGAAACTGAAATTTGATACACCAGTGCAGAAACATCGGTTTACCATTCGATGTGTACCACAGTCTAATGACAGGCAGGAAATCAGGGATCTTCAGGTTGCGGTTTATCCCCGGGAATTTTTAAGCGAGGATCAGGATTCTTTCGGTAATTTATGTATCTATGGGTATTCTGAACATGCCCATGATCACTTTTCGATTGCGGTCAGCGGAACGGCAAAGACCGGTCTGGCTGACCGGGAAAGTGAAGAACAGGAGTATCGTGCGGGCGCGTACAAGTATCCTACCCGTTACACAAAACCGGGAGATGAGTTGACTGCCTATTATAAAAAATTATCGCTGAAACGGTCGGGAGATTCTTTTCAGGATGCATTGGAAATTATGGAACGGCTTTATCAGGATTTTCGTTATACGCCGGGAGTCACGAAGATACAGACGACTGCGGAGGATGCAATCAGGCTTGGATGCGGCGTCTGTCAGGATTATTCACATATTATGATCGCACTTTGTCAGATGAGCGGGATCCCTGCCAGGTATGTGGTGGGAATGCTGATGGGAGAAGGGTTGTCCCATGCATGGGTGGAGATCTATGACGGTGGAGCGTGGAGAGGGATTGACCCTACCAATCATACGATTGTAGGCGACCAGCACATTAAGATTTCCAGCGGCCGTGATTACGATGATTGTACGATTAATGAAGGCATATTTGTAGGAAATGCCCGCCAGAGCCAGGAGGCTTCGGTGATTGTTGAGGAGATAGAAGATGATTGAGACAGTGACATCTGTAATGTTACCGGTAAATGAAACATTGCGGATAAAAAAGAAAAGATTTTGCCCTGAGGGGGAGTCTGCCGGGAGAATCAGCATCGTTACAGGGATTCACGGCGATGAGCTGGAAGGGCAGTTTGTATGTTATGAGTTGAGCCGCATCCTTCAGGAGAATCCCCGGAATCTGAAGGGAACGGTGGATCTTTATCCGGCGCTGAATCCTTTTGGAATTGATTCGGTGACACGGGGAATTCCAGGATTTGATCTGGATATGAACCGGATTTTTCCCGGGAGCAGGGACGGGGATATGATCGAATATGTGGCGTCTGAAATTGTTTCAGATCTGAAGGGCAGTGACATTTGTATTGATATCCATGCCAGTAACATGTATCTGACAGAGATGCCGCAGATTCGAATTAATGAACTGCACAGGGAAAAACTGGTGCCCCTTGCCGAGAAGCTGAATGTGGATTTTATCTGGGTTCACGGAGCAAGTACCGTATTGGAGTCCACATTGGCGTACAGCATGAACAGCAGAGGAGTTCCTACCTTGGTTGTGGAGATGGGCGTCGGTATGAGAATTACAAGAGATTACGGGGAACAATTGGTTGACGGAATTCTGAACCTGATGTGCGAGATGGGATTGTGGAGCGGAAAACGGCCGGAGGTGAGAACACCTTTGTTATCAGACGGACCGGACGATGTGGAATTTTTAAATGCCAGAAGAGGCGGAATCTTTGTCAAGGAATTGAATCATGGTACGAGGGTACGAAAAGGGGATCGGCTTGGACAGGTGGTAGATCCCTTGCAGGGGAAAGTTCTGTTTCCGGTACTGGCGCCTGTGGATGGGTTGATATTTACCATCCGGGAATACCCATTGGTGCAGGAAGGAACGCTGATTGCACGTATTTTGAAAGATGCCTGAGGAGAAAACAGATGGAAAAAGTTACATTATATGAAATAAAAGCATTGTACCGTGATAATTTCCGGGTTACGGGCTATCGGTTCGGGTCCGGAGAAAAAGCGGTCTGTATTCTGGGAAGCACCAGAGGAAATGAAAACCAACAGGTGTATTGCTGCTCTCAGTTGGTGAAGCGGCTGAAGGCATTGGAAGAGAAGGGAAGAATCGCAGAAGGGAAAGAAATCCTGGTCATTCCCTGTGCAAATCCACATTCCATGAATATAAAAAAGCGGTTTTGGGACATCGATAATACGGATATTAACCGGATGTTTCCCGGATACGATGCCGGGGAGACAACACAGCGAATTGCAGCAGGTATCTTTGAGGCAGTGAAGGATTATTCTTTTGGAATCCAGTTCACTTCTTTTTATATGAAAGGAACATTCATGCCCCATGTGAGAATGATGCAGACCGGATATGAAAATATTGATCTGGCACGGCAATTCGGGCTGCCGTATGTAGTGGTACGGAAACCGAGACCGTTTGACACTGCTACTTTGAATTATAACTGGCAGATCTGGGAAACGGATGCGTTTTCTGTTTATACTACAAATACAGAACGCATTGATAAGGTTTCTGCAAGACAGGCGGTAGAAGCGATTCTGAACTTTATGTCCAGACAGGGTGTGATCCGCTATCCCGGATATGAAGGATATTTATCACGGGTTGTGGATGACAGTCAGCTTGCTACTGTGCGGGCGCAGGCGGCGGGGTTCTTTGAATGTAAGGTATCGGTAGGTGATCAGGTTGAAAAAGGAGAATTGCTGGCACAGATTCTGGACCCTTTTGACGGAAGTCTGCGCAGTAATATCCTTTCTCCTGTGGATGGGACCATCCTGTTTGCACAGGATGAGGCGATGACTTATGATAGTACGGCGCTTTTTAAGATCGTGCTTCAGGAAGAATTATAGGTTTTCCTTCTTGTATTACGGTTTGATTCCGTATATACTATGTATCATGGAAAGAAATAGATCAGACAACTGCGGATTCTCCGGGGGCCGGTTTGGAATTTGTTTTCCTTTCGGCACCCGGAGAGTTTTCCGCTATGGACGAGTGTACATGTCAGTGTACGAGGGATATGAGGAGGAAGTTTATGGAAATTGAAGTATTTCAGAAAAAGCTGGCTGAGATTGTTACATGTGCAAGATATAATAACCGGAAACTGGATGGGGAATTCGTTGAGAAATTTTTTGCAGAAGAAGGAATGGAAGCTGCACAGATGGAGAAGATTTATGAGTATCTGAGAGCGCAGGGAATCCATATCCTGCACAACGGTGAGGAAGACAGGGAAGATGAGAGGATAGAACTGTCTTTTCAGGAACAGACGGGATCAGAACCTTTGTCAGAAGAGGAAGAAGATTATCTGAGGGCGTATATGAGTGCGGCGGATTCATCCGAAGAAATTACAGAGGAAGAGAGGGTCTTTCTGTTTCGCAGGGCAAAAGCAGAAGATTCGGAAGCAAAGCAGAGGTTATTGGAAGTGTATCGCCCTGAGGTGGAAAAGATTGTAAGGCAGATGCACCGGAAGGCATTGTTTGTGGGAGATATGATTCAGGAGGGAAATATCGGAATTCTTGCAGCAATTGCACAGTTGGAAGACGAGGATGACATTCATGAGGGGATATTGGATGGCATACAGACAGCGGTTCATTCTATGGTGCGTGAACAGGAAGAACAGAAGTGGAGAGATGACTGTCTTGTAAATCGGGTGGAGAAACTGGAAGCAGCGGTTCGGAATCTGACAGAAGAAGCCGGTGATAAGTTCAGTGTGGAGGAACTCTCGGCTTTTCTGGATATGAGTGTGGAAGAGATTCAGGATATTTTGAAGCTTACCGGAGAAGATAAGTAAACTCGGAAGTTTATATCAGATGGCTGTGATCCAGGGGAAAGCGGCAACATAAAAGCATGCGAAGATGAAAGATAAAAAGATTGACAAAAAAATACTTCGGTAGTAGAATTAAAATAGTTCGAAATCCGAAATAAATAAAATAAGGGTTTACAGGGAGAATCATGAAGCTGAATGAACATGGCATACCGGAAGAAATTTCTCAGGTTATCATCGATTATATAGAAGAAGTAAAGGAACTGCTGGCTTCTGAGCTATGGGATAATCTGTTCCTGAACTGTTCCAAGAATGAAGTTTTGGTATTTTGGCTGCTTTATCAAAAAAATGAAGTGAATATGACAGAGATTGCCGAGTATATTCATGTACCCCTTAATACTGCTACAGGCATTATTAATCGGATGGAAAAAAGCGGTTTAATTGTGAGAACGCGTTCCAAAGAAGATAAGAGAGTAGTCAATATTGGCTTCAGCGAAAAGGGAATGGTGCAGTTTGAAGCTTTAGTCAGTCAAATTGCTTATTATGGTATGAGAGTTGTGAATTCCTTTACAAAAGAGGAGATGGAACTTTTTTATAAAATGACATCAAAGGGAATGGAGATCTTAAGGAAGGAGAATAAGAAAGAGAAGGCTCCGAAAAGGGTTCGGAAGATTAGAATTGAGTAGTGAAGCAAGGCAGCTTTCAGGCTGCCTGAACATAAAATAAATACTTCGAACAAAGAAATATTCGAAAATAGAATAATTAAAAATGGAGGATACCATGAAAAGAATTTATATTTTTACAGGGAAGGGCGGCGTAGGGAAAAGCAGTGTAGCAGCGGCTCATGCTGTCAAAAGTGCAGAGGAGGGGAAGAAGACTCTGCTTGTAAGTACGGATATGGCACATAATCTGGGTGATATCTTTGAAAAAAGCTTGGGAAAAGAGGCAGAAAACGTACTGCCGAATCTGGATATTTATGAAATTGATCCGGAATATGTAATGGAACACGATTTTTCTGCTGTTATGAATTATCTGGAAACGCTGCTTTCGGAAGTAGAGAATTGCAGTATGCAGGACATGGGAATGATACCGGGAATGGAAGAACTGTTTTCCCTGCTTAAAATTGTAGAGATTTATAACAAAGAAAGCTATGAGAGAATTATTGTAGATTGTGCACCTACCGGTGAAACTTTATCCTTGTTAAAATTTCCCGAGCTGCTTTCCTGGTATATGGAAAAGTTCTTCCCCATAGGAAAAGTGGGGGTGAGAATATTAGCGCCAATTTCAAAAGCAGCGTTTAAAATTGAGATGCCGAATAAAAGTGCTATGAATAATATTGAAAAAATGTATTTGAAGTTAGCAGCGTTGCAGGAACTTTTGAAGAACAGGGAGGTGACCAGTGTCAGAATTGTAACAACCCCGGAAAAAATGGTTGTGGAGGAAACAAAACGCAACTATATGTATCTGAATCTCTATAATTTTAATGTAGATGGAATTTATATTAACCGGATTCTTCCAAGAAACATGAATAATGACTTTTTTGAACAATGGCTTGTTATACAGAGGGAATATATTACCTGTTTAAAAGAATGCTTTTCTGCGCTTCCGATTTATGAAATTCCCTGGTATGATGAAGAACTGAGGGGAGAAAGAGCTATCAGAAGAATTGTGCAAGATGTATTAGATGGTGAGGAAGTGTTTGAGAGAAAGAATATTACAGAAAGAGAAAACTTCAAAAAGACGGAAAATGGATATCAATTAGAAGTTTTTTTGCCCTATGCAGAAAAAGAAGGTCTTGATTTATATCAGGCGGCTACGGATCTCATTATAAAGACTGGAAATTTTAAGCGGAACATTCCTCTTCCCAATATACTTCGCAGTTATATGGTTTCGGGAGCAAAATTTAAGGATGGAAAATTGTGTATTCAGTTCGAGAAAGGAAGTAGCAAAGATGAATAAGGAAATACTTCGTAGAGTGAAAACAGCAGGAGAGTATCAGAAGAAAGCCATTCGTGCATTGCTTCCGGAGAAAGTGAATGGGCATTTGGATGCGATTGAAAAAGAACTAAAAATAATGGTTATGGAAATGGCAGCAGAGATGTGGAAAGAAGGTAAGAAAAGAGAGGCTTGTGAAGAGGAACAGAGTGCAGAAAGGGTATCCAAAGTAAAGAAAGTCGATATTGCGTAAGACAGGGCGACAATAAGCGTGAGAGGAAGGGAAACGATGAGGATTATTATCTACACAGGAAAAGGCGGCGTGGGAAAAACAAGCATGGCAGCGGCAACTGCCTGCAACATAGCGAAAAGTGGAAAAAGGGTGCTTATAATGAGTACGGATCAGGCACATAGTCTGGGGGATTCCTTTGACAGAAAAATTGGAAGGGATCCAGAGAAAATTACAGAGCATCTGCATGCGGTGGAAATTGATACGGTGTATGAAAGCGAAAAGTGTTGGGGAAATTTACAGGACTATATGAAGCAGCTTCTTACGTTAAGAGGAGGGAATGGAATTGAAGTAGAGGAACTATTGGTGTTTCCGGGATTGGAAGAACTGTTTTCCATGTTTAAAATTTTGGATGTATATGAGACTGGAACCTATGACACGATTATAGTAGACTGTGCGCCTACGGGGGAGACATTAGCTCTTTTGAAATATCCGGAACGTCTATCGGGGCTCATTGCAAAAATTCTGCCAATCGAACGGGCAGCTACAAAGACAGTAGGAAAAGTTGTAGAAAAGGCTATGAAAATTCCCATGCCTAAAGATCATGTATTTGATGATATCGAACTCTTGATGGAAAAAATGAAACGTCTGCAACAGCTTTTGATGAATAAGGAGGTTGTGAGCCTGCGTGTGGTTACTACACCGGAAAAGATTGTAATTAATGAAGCAAAACGTAATTTTACTTGTTTGTGTTTGTACCATTATAATGTAGATGCAATCATTGTAAATCATATCTATCCGGCAAAGGCAATGGAGGGATATTTTAATAAATGGGCGAAATTACAGGAGGAGGCTTTACAGGAAATAAAAGAAAGCTTCAGTGAAGTGCCCCGCTTCTATGTGGAATTGCAGCAGCAGGAACTTCGTACGTTGGAAGTGTTGGAAAGCGTGGGAGAGAGGATTTTTGAAGCGTGTAATCCCAATGCTGTCTTATTTCAAAAGAAAATTTATAAGGTTGACAGGAAAAAGAAACTCCTTCAAATCTATCTTCCATTTGCGGATAAAAAGGATTTGAGATTGGAGCAGGATAAAAATGAACTGTTGGTGGGAGTACGAAATGAGAATCGTAAATTTCCGATACCAGCAGAGTTTGCAGGGAGTGAGATTACAGGGGCAAAATTTGAAGAAGGGTATCTGAATATCAAATTTGAGTAATATGAGCAGACGGCAGGTAAGAGAGTTACCTGCCGTCTGCTTCGCTCTGAAATTATTCATCGTAAATGCTGACGATTTCTCCGTCCAGAATACGGTTCATATTCTTCACAGCACAAAAGTTACCGCACATGCTGCAGGTATCCTCTTTCTCCGGTTTTGCCTGTTCACGGTATCTTCGGGCCTTTTCCGGGTCGATGCACAGATCAAACATTCCCTCCCAATCCAGTTTTTTGCGGGCGGTGCTCATCTGGTAATCCCAATCCGCAGCACCTTTGATTCCCTTTGCAATGTCAGCTGCATGGGCAGCAATCTTGGAAGCGATGATTCCTTCTTTTACATCATCTACATCCGGCAGCCGCAGATGTTCGGCAGGAGTTACATAACACAGGAAAGAAGCACCGTAAGTGGCAGCGATTGCGCCTCCAATTGCTGCAGTGATGTGGTCATAACCAGGTGCAACGTCCGTAACCAGAGGTCCAAGTACATAGAACGGCGCACCCTGACAGATGGTCTGTTGAATCTTCATGTTGGCTTCAATTTGATTCAGCGGCATATGCCCGGGTCCTTCGATGATTACCTGAACGTCTTTTTCCCAGGCACGTCTGGTCAGTTCCCCCAGCGTTACCAGTTCTTCAATCTGGGAGATATCTCCCGCGTCAGCGATACAGCCTGGACGGCAGGCATCCCCGAGACTCATGGTCACATCGTATTCCCGGCAGATATCCAGAATACGGTCGTAGTGCTCATAGAAGGGATTTTCCTGACCGGTCATCTCCATCCAGGCGAAGATGATGGAGCCGCCTCTGGAAACGATGTTGGTGAGGCGCTTATTTTCCTTAAAGCGTTTCGCAGTGTTTTTATTGATGCCGACATGGATGGTCATAAAGTCCACGCCGTCTTTTGCGTGCATTTCCACAATCTGAATCCATTCCTCAGAAGTGATTTCCTTCAAGGGTTTATGGTAATAAACAACAGCATCGTAAATCGGAACAGTACCGATGATAGCGGGGCATTCACTGGTCAGTTTCCGGCGGAATTTCTGAGTGTCTCCATAAGAACTTAAATCCATGATAGATTCTGCGCCCATCTTAACTGCGTCATTGACTTTTTCCAGTTCCATATCCAGGTCTTTCCAGTCTCGTGAAGTTCCCAGATTGACATTGATTTTCGTCTTCAGCATAGAACCGATACCGTTTGGTTCCAGACAAGTATGTAATTTGTTAGCCGGAATGGCTATTTTTCCCTGAGCTACCAGTTTGCACAGTTCCTGCACATCCATCTGCTCTTTTGCTGCGACACGTTCCATTTCCTTCGTTATGATGCCCTTTCTTGCGGCATCCATCTGTGTTGTGTACATAACCTCTTTTTCCTTTCGTTTAAAACGGACATGTCTGCTGACGCAGACATCATCGTATATAAAAACTGACAAAACAGAATCCGCAGTAACCGGGCTTCTAAACCCTTCAGGGGTATTGTACCTCCCCGCAGGAGATGTCCGGTATGGTTACTGGAATTGTCTGCTTTGCCAGCTTTGTATGCAAAACGTGTCAATTATCATCCCTACGTTGGCATTACCCAAATCAGGTTCTGAAGGTCGAAGCTCAATTACTTCCTCTCAGCCCGAATACGAGCTCCCTGTTATGTATCAAGTTTAGCATGTGAGGATAGGAAAGTCAACGACTTTCATGAATGGTGCTGTCTGCGTCAGCAGACATGTACGTTTGGAGACAAAAATAGAGTGGTCAAATCTGAAAAATGTTAAAAAACAAGAAATTATGAGATTTCCGTGTTTGTTTTTTTGCGGCATTGTGGTAAGATATTTTTGTATATAGTAACGGTGACAACAAGGAGAAAATGCATGATTGCTTTAATTGATTACGATGCAGGAAATATCAAAAGTGTGGAGAAGGCACTTCAGTTATTGGGAGAAGAGGTGATTCTGACCAGAGACCGGGATCAGCTTCTGTCGGCGGATAAGGTAATTCTTCCAGGAGTCGGAAGTTTTGGAGATGCAATGGGGAATCTGCACACATATGGGTTAGTAGATGTGATTCATGAAATTGTGGAGCAGGGAACGCCATTTCTGGGAATTTGCCTTGGTCTGCAATTGATGTTTGAGCGGAGTGAGGAAAGTCCGGGGGTAGAAGGACTGGGATTGTTCAAGGGAGAGATCTTGAGGATACCGGATCAGGAAGGATTAAAAATTCCTCATATGGGTTGGAATTCCATTCATCTGCAGAATCATGGCCGCTTGTTCAGAGGGATTCCGGAACAGTCTTACGTGTACTTTGTGCACTCTTATTATCTGAAGGCAGCAGATGAAGCAATCGTGAAAGCGACAACAGAATATAGTACCCATATCCATGCGTCTGTGGAAGAGGGGAATGTGTTTGCCTGCCAGTTCCATCCGGAAAAGAGTTCAGATGTGGGACTTGCAATTCTGAAGAATTTTGCCTCTCTTGGAAAGGAGGATGCATGAGATGTTTACAAAGAGAATTATTCCTTGTCTGGATGTTAATAATGGAAGAGTTGTGAAGGGAGTCAATTTTGTCAATCTTCAGGATGCCGGAGACCCGGTGGAGATTGCGAAGGCTTATGATAAGGCGGGAGCCGATGAAGTTGTATTTCTGGATATCACTGCATCTTCGGATAACCGGGGGACGGTTGTGGATATGGTACGGAAGGTAGCTGCGAATGTGTTTATTCCATTTACAGTGGGCGGCGGAATCCGTACGGTGGATGACTTTAAGATGCTTCTGCGGGAAGGGGCTGATAAGATATCCATCAATTCGTCAGCGATTAATAATCCTCAATTGATCAGTGACGCGGCATATAAGTTCGGAAGTCAATGCGTTGTGGTTGCCATTGACGCTAAGCGTCGGGAAGACGGCTCGGGATGGAATATCTATAAGAACGGCGGCCGGATCGATGTGGGAATCGATGCTGTGGAATGGGCGTCACGTGTGGAGAAACTGGGAGCAGGTGAGATTTTGTTGACCAGTATGGAGTGTGACGGCACGAAGGCAGGGTATGATCTCGAACTGACCAGAGCAATTGCTGAAACGGTCCATATCCCCGTAATCGCATCAGGAGGAGCCGGGACACTGGAGCATTTTTACGATGCATTGACGGAAGGAAAGGCAGATGCAGCGTTGGCAGCATCGCTGTTTCATTATAAAGAATTGGAAATCAGAGAAGTAAAGAAATATCTGGCAGACAAACGTGTTTCTGTCCGACTGTAGGAGGTTGTGGATATGCCGCCATTGAGTGGAAGCTGGGCACAGGCCCTGAAAGGAGAATTTCATAAAGAGTATTACAGACAATTGTTTGAGACCGTGGGAAAAGAATATCAGACACGAAAGGTCTTTCCGCCGACAGATGACATTTTCAATGCTTTTCATCTGACCCCTCTGGATCAGGTCAAGGTTGTGATTTTGGGGCAGGATCCTTATCACGGGGACGGACAGGCTCATGGACTTTGTTTTTCTGTAAAGCCGGAGGTGGAGATACCTCCTTCTCTTGTAAATATCTATAAAGAGCTGGAGGATGATCTTGGATGTTATGTACCGAATAATGGGTATCTGGAAAAGTGGGCAAAGCAAGGGGTTCTGATGCTGAATACGGTATTGACTGTGCGTGCGCACCAGGCGAATTCCCACCGGGGAATCGGATGGGAGCAGTTCACAGACGCTGCGATTCAGGTTTTGGCCGGACAAGATCGGCCGATGGCTTTCATTCTGTGGGGGAAACCTGCGCAGATGAAGAAAGCCATGCTTCACAATCCGAAACATCTGATTCTGGAAGCACCGCATCCCAGTCCGCTCTCGGCATACCGCGGCTTTTTCGGAAGCCGTCCATTTTCAAAGGTGAATCAGTATCTGGAGCAGAACGGTCTGGAACCGATTGACTGGCAGATTGAGAATATATAGAAATACAGAGGATGAATCATGAGTAAGAAAAATTCGTTGATGAAAAATGCATCGGTGCTTATGGTAGCAACGATGATCTCCAGAGTCATAGGTCTGTTGTACCGCCGGCCGTTGGGACAGGTTTTAGGCAGGGAAGGACTTGGTTACTATGGTTATGCCAGCAATCTGTATGTGATTCTTTTGTTAGTCTCATCCTATAGTATTCCGATGGCGGTCTCAAAAGTGGTTTCCGAGCGTCTTGCGTTAAAGCAATACCGAAATGCCCATAAGGTGTTTCAGGGCGCTTTGCTGTATGCGTCTATTGTGGGAGGAATTGCGGCGCTTGTGGCCTTCTTCGGAGGGAGCCTGTTACTTCCCAGGAACCAGCAAAATGCAGTGCTTGCTTTGCGGGTATTGGCGCCCACCATTTTTTTGTCAGCAATTCTCGGGGTGTTCAGAGGATATTTTCAGGCGCATAATACAATGATGCCTACCTCTATTTCACAGATTGCAGAACAGATCATGAATGCGGTGGTCAGTGTTCTGGCAGGTTTTTTGTTGATTCAGGCTTTTGCTACAGATGAGACAACCCATGCAATCTATGGCGCTGCAGGCGGTACGATGGGTACCGGGGTAGGAGTAGCGGCAGGATTAATTTTTATGCTGTTTGTATACGGACTGAATCAGAAGACCATAAAAAGACAGGTGGCCAGAGATATTTACCATGAGGAGGAAAGCCTTAGTGATGTGTTACGGATCATCTTCCTTCTGGTGACCCCCGTTATCTTTACCACATTTATTTACAATGCAAGTGCATATCTGGACAGCTATATTTTTTCCAGTATTCAGGGATGGCATGGGATTGCAGGGAAAACAATCACCGAGCAGTATGGGGAATTCAGCAATTATTATGTGACGCTGATCAATGTACCTCTGGCACTTGCTTCTGCCAGTGCTTCTGCCATGATGCCGATTGTATCCGGAAGCTATGCAACCGGTGAGATGGATGTGGCGAATGATAAGATCAATGAAACGATCAGACTGACCATGTTTATTTGTGTTCCGGCAGCAGTGGGACTGGCTGTTCTGGCACACCCGATTATGGGTGTTCTGTTTCCGGAATCCACAAAGCTGGGTGAGAACTTGCTGATGTTTGGTGCGGTATCTGTAATTTTCTCAGCATTATCCACGATTACAAACAGTGTCCTTCAGTCGATTGGACAACAGAAAGTTGCACTTCGGAATGCAGCGTTATCACTGGCCTTAAATCTGGCTTCTCTGGCAGTGATGCTTCTGATCGCTCCGGTATTGGGAATTTATGCGATGCTGGTAGCCAATATTCTTTTCTCTGTGTGCATGTGCGTGCTGAATGGATTGGCGTTGAGTGAATATCTGGGATATCGTAATGAATTTAAGGACTCTTATGGCAAACCATTACTTGCAGCAGCGGGTATGGGTGTTGTGGCGTGGCTTGGCTATTATAGTCTGTTTGCTTTGACAAAGCGGCCATTTATCTGTCTTGTGATTGCAATTCTGGCTGCAGTTGTGGTTTACATGATTCTTTTTGTTGTGGTGACGAAGACCACAGAAGAGGAAATGAAGAAGTTTCCTATGGGAACAAAGATGATTCGTTTTCTGCGGCTGATCCGGGTGTATCACTGATAAAAAATCATAAGGAATTGTTCAGAAATAACTTTTAAATCGTGCGTAGAATTTTTCTTCGAGAGTGCTGCTCGAAAATCAGGCGCATAGTGGGCTATGCAGCTGATTTTTGAGTGGTGCTATCGGAGAAAAAGGCAAGCAATATTAAAAGTTATTTCTGAACAATTCCTAACGTACGGCAGAGTTAAAAAGTTTAAGGAGCAAAGTTTTATGAATCCAATAACAGAAAAGCAATATTATCAGGAGACAGATAAAGAAAAAAGAAAAAAGATCTTAGAAGCAGCGATCGAAGCAGAAGGAATGAATCCGGAAGACGAGCTGCGGCTGGAACTCTGGGAGAGAAGATATGGACGGAGAGAGAAGGAACCTGAGGGGATTGACCGTTACATCCGGGGATGGATGGGAATGGTTTATCTGAATCAGTCTTCTATGACTTTTTTGGGGAAGCGAAGAGCTGTCAGAGAAATCCGTAAGGTGAAAGAAGACTGGGATGTGGAATTGCTGAAAGGCAGGGGGGAACTTGGCGAGAAACTGATGTATCAGGAACTGTATAATCTAATTCGGTTTTATATGGAACTTTGTACGACTGACAGGAACTATACTACCACCTTGTTTGGAATGATGCGTATGGATGAAGAAAAGGTAGTGCAGAAAATCGCAAAAGAAATTTATACAGTGGCTTATGAAATTCCCAAGTCTCTGGATATGGAAGAAGAATTTCAGATACTCAGAAGAGCAGCCAGAGATGCTTTTGCCGATCAGTATCCAAGACAGGAAAGATTGCTGGGAGATATGTAAGAATAGGAAAAGGAGATATCTATGGAAAAAATAGCAAGTTTTACGATTGATCACAATAAATTACAGCCTGGAATTTATGTATCAAGAAAAGACCATATTGGTGCGGAGACGATTACAACGTTTGATCTGCGTATGACTTCCCCCAATGAAGAACCGGTTATGAATACGGCAGAATTGCATACAATTGAACATTTGGCCGCTACCTTCCTGAGAAATGATGAGGAGTGGCAGGATAAGGTGATTTATTTTGGACCGATGGGCTGCCGTACCGGATGCTATCTGCTGCTGGCAGGTGATTATGATTCTAAGGATATTGTTACACTCATTGTAAAAACCTTCGAGTTTATCCGGGATTTTGAGGGAGAGATTCCGGGAGCAAAGGCAAAGGACTGCGGAAATTATCTGGATCAGAATCTGGGTATGGCAAAATATCTGGCAAAGCGGTATCTGAACGAGGTTCTCTATGAGATAAAGCCCGAGCGTTTGGTGTATCCGGAATAGTTCTGAGGTTAACAAGGAAGGTTTGCATCCATACGGTGTGGATAATTTTCAGAAAAAAGGAAGAGAAGACCTGTTTTTGTAGATGAAATAATTTTTCAGAAAATCCCATAACTAAACTATATGATAGTTAGATGCGCCTTTCGGTGCTGTGATCAGGGGAATTGGAATTGACTTCTTTGATGAGAAAGATTATACTTAGTAGTATACTATTAATAGACAGACAATATGAAACTGGAAAGGGTGATTGTATGACAATTGAAGAGCTGTTAAAGGTATTGGAGATGCAGGAGGAAATTCTGCAGTTTTCTCATTTTACGAATAGTGACGCCTGGGAGTTGGGCAATCTTATTGTGATGGAGGCGAACCGGAGAAATCAGCCGATTGCGGTCAGTATCCGGTTGAATAATGGATTTACGGTGTTCCAGTATGGTTTTGACGGCATCAATCTTTATCATGAGGAAATGCTGCGCAGAAAGTATAATACGGTTAAATTTACGGAGCAGAGCAGTATGCATTTATATATGCAGCTGCGTCTGGGAGAGGCAACGCAGGATGAATTATTGGTACCTGAGGCAGATTATGCGGCTTTGGGCGGCGGATTTCCGATTCGGATTGAGGAAGTGGGGGTAATTGGAGCAATTACGGTTTCGGGAAGAGATCATGTGATGGATCATGACTTGATTGTAAAATGTGTGAGTAAATATCTTCATGTAGATGAGGTGCCGAGGATTCGGGCAATTTAGTGTTTATGGTAATCGGAGGCTAGTGTACTGACCTGTTTACATTTCATCAAATGACTTGCCTGAATTTCCGTTTGCGGCGTTGTCGTCAATCGACGTAGCCACCGCTACGCCTCATTCCTCCGCCTTGCAAGACGAAAATTCATTCTTCGTCATTTTGCTGAAAGTAAACAGGCCAGTACACTAGGTTATCGTGTATTAAGAAGAAAAGAACGTGGAAGAACTGTTTGATTAAGGTCTTCCACGTTCTTTTCTATCATGATACCGGGGCGGACATCTATACGCAGACTTGATGTTGTGATAGATTTACCAGGGCTCCTGTTTTGAAAAATAAAGTTTTTTTCCGGTGACAGGATGCAGGAATTCCAGAGAGTAGGAGTGAAGTGCCTGATGCTCCAGTCCGAAAGGATTTTCCGGGCGGTATAGTGTGTCGCCCAGAAGCGGATGTCCGATACTGTGCATATGGACCCGGATCTGATGGGTTCGGCCTGTCTCCAGATGAAGTTCCACACGGGAATACAAAAGCCCGTTTTTTGAACTTTCGTGGGATAATGTGTGGTAATGGGTGATTGCGGTCTCTCCATGTGTGAAATCCACACAGCGTTCAATGGTAGAACCTTCCTTTCGGGCAATGGGTGCGTCGATCGTTCCTTCCGATGGGGTATGCCCCTCTGCCAGTGCATGATAGGTCCGGTGAATTCTGTGTTCCATCATTTGAGCGGAGAGTGCGGCACCGCTGATTCCATGCTTTGCAAGAATCAAAAGACCTGTGGTATCCCGGTCCAACCGATTGATGCAGCGGTAAACATATGGAATATTCTGCTGTGCAAAATAATAAGCAACACCGTTTGCCAATGTATTGTCATAATTTCCCTGAGAGGGATGAATCGGGGTATCTGCCGGTTTATCAATGACTATTAAATCTTCATCCTCATAAACAATTTCGAATGCCACCGGAGCCGGAATGATTCCAGGAGACGATTCCGATTCTTCCAGATGCACGGATAAAATGTCATGCTCTTTCATACGCTGATTCGTATAAGCCCAGAGCCCATTTAGGCAGATGCCATTCTCTGTGCGCTTCAGGCCAACAATCACATGATGGGAATACCCAAGTCCGCGCAAAAATTCTTCAATTGTCTTTCCGGCAGATTCTGTTCCTATGTTATAATTAAATTCTCTGATCATAATAAAATATTATACAGAGAAACAAGCGTCATGTCAAAACCCATCAATGATGTTTTTGAAAAAATTCTCCCGCGGAATTGTAGAATAAATCAAAGTGTGGTAGAATGAATACAAACAAACGTTGCAGAAAGGATGGACCTGATATGGCGGAAAAGTATGTTGCATATGTGGGAACGTATACCCACGGCAGTAGTATAGGAATTCATTTGTATGACGTGGATGTGGAAGAAGGAACCCTGACGGAACGAAAAGTAGTTCCTGTGAATAATTCTTCTTATATCTGTCGTTCTCTGAACGGAAAATATCTGTATTCAATCGCAGATGAGGGAGTTGCAGTATTTGCAATTGACGAAGAGAGCGGAGATTTGAAGCTGATTAATAAAGTAGACATTGACGGCATGAGAGGCTGTCATCTTTCAGTAGATCAGACAGGACGCTATCTTTTTGTGGCAGGTTATCATGACGGTAAGGTAACGGTAGTTCATACGCACAAAGACGGTCGTCTCGGCAGTGTTATGGACGGTATTTTCCACAAGGGTCTCGGCAGTGTTGCGGAGCGCAATTTCCGCCCGCATGTAAACTGTGTTGTTCCGACTCCTGATAATAAATATCTTTGTGCCGTTGATAATGGAATCGACCAGGTAAAAATCTATAAAGTAAACAGTCAGAGGAATAAGCTGCAGCTTGTGGACATTCTGAGATGTGAGCGTGAATCCGGTCCAAGAACTTTGCGGTTTTCCAGGAATGGAAAATATGCGTATCTGCTGTTTGAACTGACAAATGAAGTGGAAGTATATACCTATAAAGATGGTAAGAATTCTCCGGAGTTTGAAAAGATTCAGAGTTTGAGTACGACTTCGGATAACGTTGACCGTGCGCATGATGCGGCTTCCGGTATGTGTTTCTCGAATGACGGAAAACATCTGTTTACTTCCACCGCCGGAGATAATACAGTAGCCATGTTTTCCATTGATGAGGAGACCGGTCTTCTGACAAAAGAATTTGCACTGCCCATCAGCGGAGACTATCCGAAGGATATCGCCATGTTCCCGGATAATAAGCATATTGCGGTAGTAAATCATGAGTCTAACAGTATTACCACATTTACGGTTGATTATGAGAAAAAAGTTCTGGTTCAGAAAGGAAAACCGATGAAGGTGGAAACTCCGAACTGTATATTGATTACCCCGATGGGAGTATAAACTTCTCTGGAAGCCTGTACACTCCAAGCTTTGATACATAGAAAGACTTGTTATAGTCGAAGATGTAGAAGAGCAGGGAGGTACGGGCTTTTTTGATATGTTAATCACACGGTTTCTGATCCCAGATCAGTTTCAGGTTTGAGAGACGGGAACTCATGCCTACCATAAGTGCGTCGATAATCGTGAGTGCAGCCATAGATTCCACAACGACCACAGCTCTGGGAACAATAATAGGATCATGGCGGCCCTTGATATTGATCTGAATTTCTTCATGATTCCGGTTTACTGTCTGCTGTGCAGACCAGATAGAAGGGGTAGGCTTAAAGGAAGCGCGCAGAACGAGATCACTGCCATCGCTGATTCCGCCGAGGACTCCTCCGGCATGGTTGGTCTTCTTCGTGATGGATCCATTTTCATCAATAGAGAAGGGATCATTATTTGTAAGACCGGTAGCTGTCGCCACAGAGATTCCGTCACCCACTTCCACACCTTTCACGGCCCCGATGGACATCAACGCTTTCGCAAGATTGGCATCCAGTTTCTCAAAGACCGGGTCGCCTATACCTGTCGGTATCCCATGGACCACGCACTCTACACATCCGCCGGAAGAATTGTGCTGGCTTAAACATTCCTCGAGGTAAGCCTCAGCTTTGGAAGCAGCATCAGCATCCGGCATATAGAGAGCGTTTTGGAAAATCTCTTCTTCGTCGAAAGATTCGATGGTAACCGGTCCGATGGAGCGTGTATAGGTGGTAAGTGTAATGCCAAGTTCTGCGAGCAATTTGGAAGCAATTGCTCCTGCAGCAACACGGCCGATCGTCTCGCGTCCGGAGGAACGGCCGCCTCCGCGGTAATCACGGAAGCCATACTTTTCGTCAAATGTATAATCTGCATGTCCCGGACGATAGTAGCTTGCAATTTCACTGTAATCTCCGGAACGCTGGTTTGTATTTCTTACAATCATGGATATGGGAGTTCCTGTAGTTTTTCCTTCGAAGACCCCGGACATAATTTCTACGGTATCAGATTCCTTTCGCGGTGTGGAATAGCGGCTTTGCCCTGGTTTTCTACGATTCAGAAACTTCTGGATGTCGGATCTTTCCAGCGGAAGACCGGCCGGGCACCCGTCAACAACAACACCGATTCCATCGCCATGAGATTCCCCCCAGGTGGAAATCCGAAAGATTGTACCATATATTGATCCTGCCATAATAAACCTCCAATTTATAAATTCGCATACTCACAGTATACAGGCTTGCTCTCCGTCAGGCAAGAAAAGAATTTATTTTGTTTGTAAAAAGCAGGTTAAAGCGTTTGACAAACATATGTCCAACGCTTATAATTACAACAGAATATTATGATACCAGCGTTTCATGCCTGCATGAAAAAGCAGGACTTTGGGACCCGTAAAACATGAGAAAGTAGCCCGAATAGGGCGGATTTTGAATGTTTTTAGGATTGCAGGAGCATGAAATGCGGGGTAATCCGTGTATCATATTATGGAAAGGATGTGTTGTTATGGAAAGCGGGCCTAGTCCGGAATCGCGAAGTTTGAACCAGGCAGAATATGGAGTATAAGGCGAAGGGACATGAAGGCGTGCACTTTTTTCTTGTCCTTTTGCGGACAATGAAAGGAGACATACGACATGATCAGAATTTTTAAAACAATGGAGCACGGCATTACGCAACTGGATATGCCGGAAGAAGGATGCTGGATTGCATTGACGGATCCTACAGCTACCGAACTTTTTGAGGTGGCACAGCGTTACGAAATAGAAGTAGATGATTTAAGAGCGCCTCTGGATGAGGAGGAACGTTCCCGTATTCAGATTGAAGATGATTATACATTGATTTTGGTGGATATTCCCGTAATTGAGGAACGAAATGATAAAGACTGGTATGGAACGATTCCTATGGGTATCGTAGTCGGAAAGAAAGTTATTATAACGGTCTGCCTGGAGGATACACCGATTTTAAGTACTTTTATGGATGGACGTGTACGGAATTTCTACACTTATATGAAGACAAGGTTTATTCTGCAGATTCTGTACAAAAATGCCAGTATGTATCTGCATTATCTTCGTATCATAGATAAAAAGAGTGAACAGGTAGAGACTCGTCTGCACAAGTCTCAGAGAAATCAGGAACTCATTGAATTGCTGGAGTTGGAAAAGTCATTGGTGTACTTTACAACCTCTCTTCGTTCCAATGAGGTGGTTCTGGAAAAACTGATGAAGGTGGAGAATATTAAACATTATCCGGAAGATGAAGATCTTTTGGAAGATGTTATCATCGAGAATAAGCAGGCAATCGAGATGGCTAATATATACAGCGGAATTTTAAGCGGAACAATGGATGCCTTCGCATCGGTTATCTCTAACAATCTGAACATTGTAATGAAGGTACTTGCAATTGTCACAATTGTGATGTCAATTCCAACGATTATTTATTCTGCGTATGGCATGAATGTGAACTCTGCGGGAATGCCTTTCGCCAATAGTCCTTATGGATTTGTAATTGTGATTGTATTTTCGGCAATCGTCAGTTTGATTGTCGCATGGATTTTCTCAAAAAAGAATATGTTTAAGTAATGACTCAGACAGGGTGGTATACTGGTACCGCGTTCGGAAAGACTGAAAGGTGTTGCCAAATGGTGTATCGGTTTGTGGTTAAATAAATTGAGGATGGATTATAATATGAAGTTTCTTAACAAAATGGAACGAAAGCTTGGAAGATATGCAATTCCGAATTTGACCAAATATATTATTATCACATATATCATAGGGTATGCGTTGAATTTGATGCAGCGTGTATTTTCTTTTCCGATTCTGTATTTTCTGGAACTGGATCCTGCACTGATTCTGCATGGACAGATCTGGAGGCTGGTGAGCTGGGTTTTGATTCCACCGGGACAATTGAATATCTTCACTTTGATTATGCTGTTATGCTACTATCAGCTAGGTACAGCACTTGAGCGTACCTGGGGTGCATTTCGCTACAATGTCTATATCTTTTTCGGACTGTTTATGACGATTGTCGGATCCTTTATTCTTTATGCAGTGATGGGAAATGTATATTCTTTACTGAGATATGGAGCCGCATTCAGCAGTTACTATGTAAGTTTGTCTATTTTTCTTGGATTTGCATTGACCTATCCGGATATGCAGATGATGTTGTATTTTCTGATACCGATTAAGATAAAATATCTGGCGGTTCTGGATGTGGTATATCTGGTGATTGCCATGTATCAGGGCAATTGGGCAACCAGAGTGGTAATCTTAAGTTCCCTTGCTAATGTGATTGTATTCTTCCTGATGACCAGGAATTATCAGCGTGTTAATCCTCAGGAGATTCATCGTAAACGCGAATTTCAAAAGGCCATGTCCAGGGGACAGGCTTCCAACATCAGTACCCATAAGTGTGCAATCTGCGGAAGAACGGAAAAAGATGATCCAACGCTGGAATTTCGTTTCTGTTCGAGATGTAATGGAAACTATGAATATTGTCAGGATCATCTGTTTACCCATGAACATGTCCGATAATTGAGAGGCGTACAGGGGTTAGAACTGTCAGTTTAATAAGAAAGTGAGGCACATATATGAAAAGAACAAAGATTGTCTGTACCATGGGGCCCAATGTGGATGACCGCCAGGTTCTGCGGAAGTTAATTGAGACAGGGATGGATGTTGCCCGATTTAACTTCTCTCATGGGGACCATGCGGAGCACAAGGCCCGGATGGATATGCTGAAAGAACTGCGTAAGGAACTGAAAGTTCCGGTGGCCATTTTGCTGGATACCAAAGGTCCGGAGATTCGTACCGGTATTTTGGAAAATGGAGAGAAAGTAGAACTGAAAGAGGGACAAAAGTTTGTTCTTACGACCGAAGAGATTGTGGGAAATGCAGAGAAAGTATCCATTACCTATCCGGAACTGCCTCATGATGTAAAAGTAGGGGACAAGATTCTGATTGATGACGGTCTGATTGAACTTCATATCGAGGATCTGAATGAAACAGAAATTATCTGTACCGTGGTAAACGGCGGAGAACTGGGACAGCGCAAAGGGGTCAATGTTCCCAATGTTTCAGTGAATCTGCCTGCAATTACGGATAAAGACAAGCAGGACATCTTATTTGGAATTGAACAGGACGTGGATTTTATTGCAGCGTCTTTTGTGCGGAAAGCAGAAGACGTGGTGGAAATTAAAGAGTTCCTGAACGCTCACGGAGGCGCTCATATTGATGTGATTGCAAAGATTGAGAATGCAGAAGGCGTACAGAATATCGACCGTATTATTGAAGTAACGGATGGAGTTATGGTGGCCCGCGGAGATCTGGGGGTGGAGATTCCTCCTTATGAGGTTCCTCATATCCAGAAAATAATTATTGAAAAATGCAATCACCGCTATCTGCCGGTTATCACTGCGACACAGATGTTGGATTCCATGATAAGAAATCCACGGCCGACCCGGGCAGAGGTAACAGATGTTGCAAATGCAATTTATGACGGAACGGATGCGATCATGCTTTCCGGGGAAACTGCCATGGGCAAACATCCGGTGGAAGCCGTTGAAATGATGGTGCAGATTGCACGTGAGACAGAGCAGTACCTGAAATTCCGGTCCTATCGGGATGTGGAGGGAGCAAAAGGAAATGCAAGTGTATCCAGTGCAGTAGGGTTTGCTGCTGTAGATATGGTGGAACATATCGGAGCTTCCTGTATTGTGACTCCGACGATGTCGGGACAGACTGCCCGTATGATTTCCAATCTGCGTCCGAGTGTTCCGATTTATGCGGTCACGCCTCATGAGTGGGCCAGAAGAAGGATGCAGTTATACTGGGGAGTCAAACCGGTGGTGGGATATGAAGAAGATTCGACGGAGAATATTATTTCTCATGCCATGTATATGGTGCTGAGAGAAGGCTTTGTAAAGAAAGGCGAGATGGTAATCTTTACCGCCGGAGATCCCGCAACCAACGAAGTGCGCGGAGAAGGCAATATGACCAATATGCTTCATATTATACAGGCAAAATGATGAAATACCAGAGGAGAGAAGACGATGAAAAAACCATTTGTGACAAAAGAAAAGTTAGAGGAGATTACAGCTTCTGTACCAACACCCTTCCATCTTTACGATGAAAAGGGAATCCGTGAGAATGCAAAGGCTGTGAAGGAGGCATTTGCCTGGAATCCGGGATTCCGGGAATATTTTGCCGTGAAGGCAACCCCCAATCCTACTTTGATTAAGATACTCGGTGAGTATGGCTGCGGTTGCGACTGCTCTTCCATGACAGAGCTGATGCTGTCAGAAGCTATGGGATTTACCGGAGATAAGATTATGTTTTCTTCCAATGTAACTCCGGCACAGGAATATGCCTATGCAGAGAAAATCGGCGGAATTATCAATCTGGATGATTTTACCCACATTGATTTTCTGGAAGAAACACTGGGTTATATCCCAAAGACCATAAGCTGCCGTTACAATCCGGGCGGACTGTTTAAGATCAGCAACGATATCATGGACAATCCCGGGGATTCCAAGTATGGTATGACTACGGAACAGTTGTTTGAGGCATTTAAGATTCTGAAGTCTAAGGGTGCGGAAGAGTTTGGTATCCATGCATTCCTTGCATCGAACACAGTGACCAATGAATATTATCCGATGCTGGCAAAAGTGCTGTTCGAACTGGCAGTAAAATTACAGAAAGAAACCGGATGCCATATTAAGTTTATTAATCTTTCCGGCGGTGTGGGAATTCCGTATACACCGGATGCAGAGCCAAACGATATCCGTGTGATCGGAGAAGGCGTTCATAAAGTGTATGATGAAGTCCTTGTTCCGGCAGGCATGGGTGACGTGGCGATTTACACAGAGATGGGACGTTTTATGATGGGGCCGTATGGCTGTCTGGTAACGAAAGCAATCCATCAGAAACATATCTATAAGGAGTATGTCGGCTGTGATGCCTGTGCAGTCAACCTGATGCGTCCGGCAATGTACGGGGCATACCATCATATCACTGTTATGGGAAAAGAAGATGCACCGTGTGACCATATGTATGATGTAACAGGGTCTCTGTGCGAGAACAATGATAAATTCGCAATTGACCGCATGCTTCCAAAGATTGATATGGGAGACTTGCTGGTCATTCATGATACAGGCGCTCATGGTTTCTCTATGGGATATAATTACAACGGAAAACTGAAATCTGCGGAAGTGCTTTTAAAAGAAGACGGTAGTTTTGAAGTGATCCGCCGGGCGGAGACACCAAAGGACTATTTTGCAACTTTGGACGGAACACCGGAATTTCAGAAGATGTTTCCGAACGAAAAGTAATTTGGAATGATTGCAGAGATTGGGCGGAGCATCTCATCGAAAAGTATGAGATCCTGCCCAAAACTCAACAAAAAAAATTCATAAAATATCAAAAAGTACTTGATTAAAATCAAAAGATATGGTAATATAAATATCGGCTTGTTAAGGAAATAAGTTAGAAACGCCGGCGTGTCGGAATGGCAGACGAGGCAGACTCAAAATCTGTTGTGGGCAACCACGTATGGGTTCAAGTCCCATCGCCGGCAGTATGAAAGACCTGTAGAGTATAGATTCTGCAGGTCTTTTTGTTGTACATTAGAAAATCAAGGGTAATGGTGTGGAAAGCCAGAAACGCGATTGTGGGATCATAACCTTATCAGGGGCTGTCAGAAAAGTAAAAGTTGGTAGAGAGGTCAGAACCGTATGATAAATTTGGATGGAGGGGTGTGAATTTATGAATATAGCAGATAAGAATATAGACGGAGGAAAAGCATTCGATTGGGGAAAAACTTCAGAAGACTATGCAAAGTTCCGTGATATTTATCCGCAGGAATTTTATGATAAAATTGTAAATCGTCAACTATGTATAAATGGTCAAAACGTTCTTGACGTAGGAACGGGAACTGGAGTGCTGCCGAGAAATATGTATCGTTATGGTGCCAGGTGGACAGGTACAGATATTTCGGTGAATCAGATTGAGCAGGCAAAAATTCTTTCAAAAGATATGGATATTGATTATTTTCCATTATCTACAGAAAATATAGATTTTCCGGATAATTTTTTCGATGTTATCACTGCATGTCAGTGCTTTTGGTATTTTGATCATCAACAGATTCGTGATAAGTTTTTCCGCATGTTGAAACCAGGTGGACGTATTCTTGTATTATATATGGCCTGGCTGCCTTTTGAGGATGAAATTGCAGGGGAAAGCGAGAGACTTGTTCTGAAATACAGCCCTAAGTGGAGTGGTGCAGGAGAAACGATTCATCCAATAGATATCCCTGATTGCTACAAAGAAAAATTTAAACTCGTTTATCATGAGGAATATCCATTGGAGGTGCATTTTACTCGTGAGAGTTGGAATGGCAGAATGAAAGCCTGCCGGGGCATTGGTGCTTCTCTTACGAAGCTGGAGATCGCTGCATGGGAACGGGAGCATAAAAAATTACTTGCCGAAATTGCTCCTGATGAGTTTCACATTTTACATTATGGTGCAATTGCCGAATTAAAAGTGATAAAGTAACAATTTTCAGGCTGACGATATGAAATTTGATCGTTTCCCTTTGTTTACAGGAATAAGTTGTCGAAGTGGAGGATAAAATTGAGTACATATGTGATATCAGATATACATGGTAACTATGATGCTTATATGGAAATATTTAAGAAGATACATTTTTCCGATGAGGATATGTTGTATGTGTTGGGAGATATTCTTGACAGAGGTTCAAATCCGATCAAAGTTATCCTGGATTTGATGAAAAGGCATAATGTGGTTTGTCTGGCTGGAAATCATGAATACATGGCACTGGAGTGTTTACAGTTCCTTCTGAAAGAGATTACGGATAAGAACCTGGAAGAATTGGATTCCGATATCGTTGGGAAGCTTCTGAACTGGCAGCAGAATGGAGCCGCTGCGACTAATGTTATAAATAGTCCGTAAGTCACCCCTCATTTCGTTGTAAAAAATGTGTTGAAACCTCTATTTAACGTTGCATATTTTGGAATTATGTGCCATACTATATTTGTACTACAGAGTGGAGGTGTGCCCATGTATCGAGTTGCAATAGAAAAGCTTTATAAATGGAAAGAGAGCAAACGCCGCAAACCGTTGATTATCGAGGGTGCAAGACAGGTGGGAAAGACCTGGCTGATGAAAGAATTCGGCAGTAAGGCGTATAAAGACACCGTATATATTAATTTTGATTCCAATTCCAGAATGGCAGAGTTGTTCGCTTCCGATCTGAATATCGACCGCCTGATTATGGGAATTGAGCTGTATCACGGCAGAAAAATCGATCCGGACAACACGCTGTTGATTTTCGATGAAGTGCAGGAGGTACCGAGAGCATTGTCATCCCTTAAGTATTTCTATGAAAATGCGCCTCAGTATCATATTGTCTGCGCAGGGTCATTACTCGGTATTGCTTTGCACGGGGGTACATCGTTCCCCGTGGGCAAGGTGGATTTTCTGAGTCTTTATCCGCTGTCCTTCAAGGAGTTTTTAACGGCGACTGCCGGCGAGCGTTTTGCCGGGCTTCTTGATAAACAGGATTACCAAATGATTACTTCTTTTAAGCAGACTTATATCGATGCGCTCAAGCAGTATTATTTTGTGGGCGGTATGCCGGAAGCGGTGCAGAGCTTTGCTGAAGAAAAAGATTTTAACGAGGTTCGGGAAATCCAAAAACGCATATTGGCGGCTTATGAACAGGATTTTTCCAAGCATGCTCCTATTGAAATTGTGCCGAAAATCCGTATGATATGGAACAGTATTCCCTCTCAGCTTGCTAAAGAGAACAAAAAATTTATCTACGGTCTTGTACGCGAGGGCGCACGGGCAAAAGAATATGAAGCAGCGATTATGTGGCTTTGCGACTGTGGGCTTGTCCACAAGGTCAGCCGTGTGAATGCCGCTGGAATGCCGCTGAAAGCTTATGAGGATTTGAAGGCCTTTAAGTTATTTATCGTTGATGTAGGACTTCTCGGCTGTATGACTGGCTTGCGCCAGCGTATATTGCTTGACGGCAACGATTTATTTACCGAATTTAAGGGCGCACTAACCGAGCAGTATGTATGCCAACAGCTTAAAACCATTGACGATCTGGGCGTTTACTACTATACAAACGACCGTGGATCCTGCGAGGTGGATTTTATTATTGATACCGGTGAGCAGATCGTGCCCGTGGAGGTCAAGGCGGAGGTCAATTTGAAAGCAAAGAGCCTGAAAACCTACCGTGAGAAATTCAATCCCGAAATTTCTGTCCGCACCTCGATGGCGGATTATAAAAAAGAAGATTTGCTTGTCAATCTTCCGCTGTATGCAGTGGAAGAGATTTGCAGATGCACTTCGGAAGCAATCGAAGTGAGCAGATGAAAATTTTGCTTGAACATTCCGGTCTCTGCGCTGTTTCAGGAATATTCTATGTCTTTGCGATTCCAGATACTGAAAGATATTTCATATGCCACTTCTGAAGGGTATAAGTGCTTGTGTGGGAAAGACATACATCAGTAATAGCTATGGAGAAAAATCCCCGAGCGAGATATCTTTATAAGAATAATATATAAGTAAATGACATACTTAAGAGAGAACATCTGTCCGTGATGGCAGGTGTTTTTTGTAAACTTAAATACAGCAAGTCTGTTTTAGCATTCTAATTAATGATCCATTTCTATAGCTGTTGTCAGCCACGGATTGTCAGATTTTCCTAATACCCCAAATAGAGCAAGAAAATAGCGTATATTGTTATTTGAATCCAACAATATACGCTATAATAAAAACAGAAAAGTACAACCAAACCGTTGATTAGTTTCGTAGAACTAATTATTTTGCGAAAGGGTGATGAGGTTTTTGTGTACAGTATTACCATGTAATTATATCTCAAATTGTGTAACGAGTCAATAAATTTGATCGAGAAACGGAGAATATTCCATCACTTTGTCGTTTTTTGGAATAGCTCTCCATCTATGCGTATCATAAGAATTGAATTATGAAAGTTACTATGCAGTCATTTATGGTCAAATTTATCGTCAGAGCAAAAGCGAAAGGAGCAAGAGGGCAATGGCAAGGAGAGGGGAAAATATTTTCAAAAGAAAAGATGGTCGTTGGGAAGCAAGGTATGTAAGCGGTAAAAATGAATTTGGAAAAACAAGATATGCTTCCGTCTATGGAAAAAGTTATCGGGAGGTAAAGGAAAAACGAGAAAAGCAAGCAGCAGGCAAAAACAGTCGGAGAGGCTTAAATCTTCAAAGTATACATTTGGAGAAATACTGGATTTGTGGCTTTCCTGGAAGAGGGTGAAGTTGAAGGAACAAACATATAGGAAATATCTGTATTGCATAGAAAAACATATCATGCCGGAACTCGGAAAGATAGAGGTCTTCGATTTTGATGCGAATATGGTAAATAATTTTCTACTGAAAAAACTTTCCTGCGGTCGTCTTGATAGGGAAGGCGGCCTCTCTAAGAATTATGTTCGTACAATGTCAATTATCATTCACTCAGCGGTGAAATATGGTGTCAGCGAGGAATTGTGTCCGCCGATGAAAGGACAGATCTATAAACCGAAAAGCGAAAAGAAAGACATTATTGTTTTGAGAAGGGATGAACAAGAACTGTTGGAAAGACAGATTGCAGGAAATCTTACCGGGGAAAATCTTGCTGTGTATCTCAGTCTGCATACCGGTCTTCGAATTGGAGAAGTTTGCGCTCTGCAGTGGACAAATATTGACTTTAAAGGAAATGTCATGCATGTCAGTGAATCAATCGTTCGGATCAATCAAAGCAATACCATGTCTCTTCGCATCGGTCCTACTAAAAGCGAAACTTCCAATCGCTTAATTCCGATTACGGATTCCGTTGCTGCAGTTCTAAAAGAGGAAAAACAAAGATCATCCTCTCCATTTATTGTTTCACTCAAAGGAAGTACTACGTTTATGAATCCACGGACACTCGAGAATCGATATAAGGCCTTGCTGAAAAGGAGCGGCCTGGCACTCATTCCTTACCATTCTTTGCGACATACATTTGCCACAAGATGTATGGAATGCGGTGTGGATGTTAAGTCCCTAAGTGAAATCCTCGGCCATGCAGGAGTAAATATTACACTGGATATTTACGTGCATCCATCTATGGAATTGAAACGCAGCTGTATGGAAAAACTGGAAGCTATTTCTGGTCACTAATTTGGTCAAAAATTGCGAAATGCATGGTATTACACAGCATTTTGCCGGCGCTTTCGTAAAATAATTAGTTCTACGAAAGTTTGCCGCAGAAGGAAAGAATCTTAAAAAACGGAGACTTTGCATGAAATAGTTGGAACATGTGTATCTGCTTTTAAAGTAGTACAAAAGGATGATGAGTATTATAGATAATTTATGTAAAAGTGTAAATTTTATGTATCACAAGTTGGGGATTTGTAAATATGACCGGAAACAATTGATAAAACGATAGGAGGGTGAGCGGTTATGATACAACTGCCTGATGGAGGAACGGTATGAAACGAAAACTGGCAATTTTGGAAAATGATATAAAATATCTGAGCAAACTGGTAAAAAAGTTTCATGAAAAATACCCGGATCAGTTTGAAGTCTGCGCATTTACAGATCACGAAATTGCATTTACCGCATTGAAGCGTGTCAAAATTGATATTTTCATAGCGGATGAAGCTTTTTATGTGGACGAAGGAAAAATACCGGAACATTGCAGTTTCGCTTATTTGGTCGGGATGCCTGATAAGAAGAACTTCCGGGGAAGGAAAGCGATTTATAAGTTCCAGAGTATTGATTTCATTTACATACAGATTCTAAACATATATTTTGAACATCTTGTCAAGGTTCCGGATGCGAAATCAGAGAATAAAAGATGCAAAGTGATAAGCTTTACATCAATCAGCGGTGGAACGGGGAGTTCAACGGTGGCCGCGGCATGTGCACGGAATTACGCAGGCAAAGGAAGAAAGGTGTTGTATCTGAACCTGGAATCTTTTGGATCGGCCGATGTGTTCTTTGATGCGGATGGAAAAGCCAATATGAGTGATGTTGTACATGCCTTGCGATATGAGAAAAATAACCTGCCCAGAAGGTTAAGGGAATGCGTACAACAGGACAAAAGTGGTGTTTTTTTCTTTTCGGAGCCCAGGACGGCACTTGACATTGCAGGATTAGGAAGTGATGAGCGAGCACTCTTACTGGCAGAGTTAAGACTGTCCGAAGATTATGAATACATAATTGTTGATTTGGACTTCGAATTGGGACCAAGATTTCTGGAGATCTGTAAACAAGCAGATGCTGTGATTGTGGTTGGCGATGGAACTGAAATTTCAAACAGGAAGATACTTAAGGCGGAGAGTGCATTATTTGAGACAGGAAAACTTCGGATGGATGTAAAGGAGAGAATGTTTCTTGTTTATAACAAGTTTGACAGTAAATTGGGAGGGATAATTCAGGAAAGTAATATGCGTGCTATTGGAGTTATTCCTAGGTTTGCGTGTGTGACGATGGAGCAAATACCTAGTAAACTTTCGATGATGGGGGTGTTTGAAATGGTGATGTAGATAGAGGTTTTTTGATAGGAGATGATACATTTAACATAGGAAAAAGAAACCGAGAATATAACTTATATAAGAGGTTATGAAAATAATTTGAGGAATACATTTGCCGATCGGAAGCATATGTAAGAGAAAAAATGCATTTGAAGTGTAGTGTTCTGATAAAACAAACTGATTGAAAAATAATTATAAATGATTAAAGCATCACATGGTTTTATGACTTAAAAAAATATGTAAAGATTTATGAAAATATATAAAGAGAGGTAAGAGTTATGAAACAATCAAGGACGAGTAAAATTTTGTGCCTGATTCTGGTTTTGATGATGGCACTGAGTTTTATGCCAGGTATTGACGTTGTAGCGGCAAGTGATACAATGGCTTCATCTAATGGAGAGGTACAGTTTGTGATGGTAACTGACGTATCTAAGACAATGAAGACAAGTGATACGAAGGGCTATAGCAAAGATGCAATTCAGATGTTCGTGGATATGTTTCCAGTAGAAAATGCAAGCGCTGGATTAATTACGTTTGGACATGAAAATGCAAATGCTGCTTATAGTTATTCGGATGCGTTGGAACCCAATACCCCTACAGACAGAAACTTTGTCCATACAATTTCTGATATGAAAGATTTGTCGATCGGTAAGTCGGACATTAAAAGTGTGGTGAAGAACATAGAGTGGAATGGTGGGCAGACTTTGATTGATGCAGCTCTGTTATCTGGTGTAGACATGTTGACAAAATCTGGGGCTTCTAAGGATAGGGGGTGTGTCATCATGTTAACTGATGGAGAATATAAAAGTCACCATGTACGAAATACAAAGGATATGGAAAAGGCAATTAGTGCATTGAAGGCACAGGGCTGGTATGTTTATTGTATCGAGTTAGATTATGCAAGTAGCGCTAGTTCTCGTAATTCTAATCACACATTCTTAACTAGTGAAATCACCGACAAATGTAATGGTGAAACATATCAGGTAACCAGTGCAAGTGATGTTGGTCATGCATTCATGGAAATCATTAACAACTTTTACGATACGGGTACGATCTATGATATTACAACTGACGGAAAGGGATATGGTGAAAAGAGTTTTAGTGTACCAGATTTAACTTCCGAAACTAATATTACAATTAATGGAAGCACAATAAATGGTATTCAGCTGTTAAAGGGCGATACTGTAGTTGCTACCTATGGAAAGTATAGTGGTGATAAGGATGAGACAAGCTATAACAAGAGCAGTTTTGCGATAGATTCGGGAAAAATATATTGCAATGTTAAGATGATTCTTCCAGAAGCTGGTGAATGGATCATCAAAGTTCATGGAGATGCAAATAGCAAGATTTATGTAAATAACATTTCCTTTTCAGACTTGTCTATGAAGTCGACAATTACTCCTGATGGGAATACGGAAGAAATGGCATTGAAAAAGGCGGATCAAATTTCTGCTACCCTTGCGCTTATGTATGACGGGAAGAACATTAAAAAGGGTAGTTTAGGAAACTCACAGGCATATTTGTGTGTGACAAATAATACTGCTGATGAAGAAATGCCGAAGACGGAGATGTTATGAAATGAGGAAACAAATCAGTTCGAAACTTTTAAGAATGTTTCTGAACTCGGAAAGGCTGGAGTCTTAACGATATGGATCGAAATTAATTATGCGAATGGCGAATCTAAGCAGAGCAAAGCTGTGACGATTTACACGGCAAATGAAGAAGTTGTTGCTGTTGCCGGGGCAAATATATCTGATAATAAACATTATGTAAGAAGTAAATTTGAATTTCCGATAGATAATCTTTTTAAAAATCCTGATAATGATGAGTTAGCCATTATTCCTGTTACCGATGCCGGAGAGAATGCATCATATTCTGTAACTTTGAATGACGATAAAACAGCTTTAATTATTAGTACTGGTGACCGATCCGGAATATATACTGGTAGCCTTTTAGTTTATGATGCTGATATGGGAAAAGAGAACGCGGTGTCCATTCCGATTTCCTTGGAAGTTCTAAATCACAAAATGGAATCGAAAAATATCGCCAATATTGATATGACATCTTTATATATCAGTAAATATGATGCAGGAGAAACAGATTTTAAAGAATTTATAGATAAAGTTGATTTGAATGATTATTTTAGTGACAAAGACCAACTGGAAATTCAATTTACCATTAATGCAACAACTGACAGTGATGGTGAAGAAATCGTTAGTTATTCTGTTGAATCTGGTATTTTGACTCTTACTAGCCAAAAAGTAGGTACTGCTACAGTGACAGTAAGTGCTATTGACGATGATGGAAAAATGATTTCGGAAGAGTTTGAAGTAAAGACTACTTCTCAATCAAAAATCAATTCTGAAATTAGAAAACGTTTGATTGAGCGATTAGGAATAGGAACGGTGATTATGAGTGTTGTGATTGCTATTCTTATCATTGGAATTGGGCTAATGGTTGCAAATACCAGAATTCGCGGTACATGGAATGTTGAAATTAGTACCTCTGTGGGAAGTTATTCTTTGGAATTAAATACCAAAACAGATGTGTTAAGGAGATATCAGCGAAAGGGAACTTTGACACAGGTAATTGATTTGGACAATTTGCCTATATCTGATTCGGCGGTTATGAAAGCACAAAATGTGAATTCTGAGTTGAGTACAGTGATTCTTTTCGGTGTGATTCGTGGAAATGGTTGTAAGATTCTTCCGAAGGATGTCTCTAAGGCAAAGCTGTTCATTAATGGACAGGAAAGAAATAATAAGCAAAAGCTAGCATATGGTGGAGCGGAAATTGTTGTTAATACAGATACAGAAGAAACAATAACAGTGCGACTATCTATTATGTGATATTAAAAAATTAAGGGGGATATTGTCATGGCACAGATTCAAAATAACTATGATAACTACAGGGAACTTCTTGGTGGGGGATCGTTGGAGGCTTCCAGTGGAACTCTTTTCAATGCCAGGAATCTTCTGGCGGTAAACCAGCGTCAGAGAAGCATTTTGATCGGTATTGGAGGAGCCGGTGTGAATACAATCGATTATATCAAAGGAATCTTAATTGAACGTATGCAAGCGAATTGGTCCGACTATATTGCTTTTCTGGCAATTGATTCTGATCGTAATATGCTCAAAAACATGAAAAATATTACTGATGCAAATGATTTCGTACCTACTACCTGTGAGGGTGTAGATGGTCGTATGATAAATGCAGATAAGAATCCACAGGCAGTATGTTGATTTATGAATCCGCCTTTGAATGATCCTGCTTTAAGATGGTTTGGTAATGGATCAGGACAGTGTCGTCTCATGGGTCGTGCAAAGCTCCACGATAAGGAACCGGGAGGAAGAGGGGTTGATGAGGAGATTGTAAATAGGCTTAGAAGAATTCTTGGAGGGCTTGCAACGGCAGGAAATAATACTGAGTATGCTGTATATATTATCGGTAGTGTATGCGGCGGTACCTGCAGCGGTGCAATACAAGATATGCCAGCTATTGTTCGTCATGCTTTTAGTAGTACGCTAGGAGGCAACCTTAAGGTATATGGCATGTTATATATTCCAGATGCGATGGTTGGAGGCATGGGAGATGCTACAGCAAGGAAGGCCATGGCAAATGGCTATGCAGCATTAAAGGAGATTAATTACTATCAGGGTATATCTGTCCGTCCAGGTTATTCGGTCAAATTCCCATTCAATGATCCAACGTGTCCAGAAATAGAAATTACAAAATACTTTGATGAACCAATGTTGATTGGCAGTAGTATGGGAACTGTTGCCAATGCAGATAAGTTGGCTCAGCAAACAGTTGCAGAATATTTGCTGAACCTCTTTACCGATAATCAGCCTCAGAATGGTGCTGGCTTAAACAGGGGAATGACCTTGCAGTCTGCATTACATAATGTTACTGGCGGAAACTTTTTGTATCATCCGAATTCTAACATGACAAAGGAAATGCAAGGAGAAGCACACGATTTCCCATATCAGTTTGGAACTATTGGTTTTGCGAAAGCTGCAGCACCTCAGAAAATCATTATTGCATATGCGGTAAATAGTATATGTAATCTGGCAGGGATTAAGGCAGAGGATACTGTTATAGACGTACAGCAGGGGAGAATTTTACCTTTCCGTAGTAATTTGTTTAATGCATCAGAGGGGACTTTGCAGGCAAGACAGTTGGTCGAACCGTTGGCGAAGCTGTTGGATACAATTCATAATGGATCTTTCAATTTTGCGGCAGACATCAACTCAGATCTGCCGGCTGATTGGAGAAAAATAAAAGCGGGTGAGTATGATGCTTGTAAAAATGTTGCATCCAGGAGAGCAGATAATAAGACTACCATTGTTGCTATGGAAGCTTTGAAGAAAGAAATAAGTACCATGTATCAGAACTACGTTCAGAGAGTTAATAGCTTTGTAAGGGAGTACGGTCCTCTTGCATATGTGAATGTATATCAGGGCAATTTTCTAAAGGAAGGAGATGAAACTGGTACAGGTGTTAAAAAAATGTTAGAAAACTTAATGCTCGGTTATAACATTGATGGAACTGACTATACCATGTTTAGGTCTGAAGATGAGACTAAGTTAGAACTTGACAAAAGCGAGAAGGTGATTCGAGAAACAAGAATAGTGCTTGATTTTTTTTTACATGAAAAAGCAACTCAGGCAAGCGAATGGATGAATAACTTTAACAAATGGGTAAAGGCTCAAATCGATGAGAAGCGACACGAAGTTGCCATTGGCGTAAATAAATATGTAGATGATTGTATCTGCAAGAAGGCTGCTAATTTGTCAGATCAGATGGAGAAGTTTGGACATTTACTGAATGAATTGGCTGAAATCTATCAGGGTTTTGGAAACTGTGTAGGAACCTATGAAGAATTCAGTAGGGCGAAAGACAGCCTATGTGAAATTAATCTGGCGGCAGGAAATTCACAAACTTACAGTTGGTTAAAGCAACAAGTTGATACGCAGATTGTCGGTATCAATGCAAGGGGATTTAGAGATGCACTGATTAATGATTTTATGGCTAATCCCTTAGAGTGGTTGTCTGATGCGGAAGCAACAACGCAGAATGGATCTGCTTTAAAGAATATTTCAAAGCCAATTGCGGCACGTACCAAATTTGATACATTTGTCAGTAATAGAATGGGCGCATTTACTCTTACGGTATCAATTAAGGATATCTTCGAAAATCTTAATAATCAGGGACAGAATTTGAATGCGGTGGCTAGCGACGTAATAGAACAACTAAGAGCGCAGAGTACAGTACAGTTTAATGGCAATACAACTACGGGAACTAAAGCTGTTGTTCTTGTGATTCCTGCAGCTTTGTCCCAAGGCGGCGGAGCTGGTATACAAATTGCACAAGCTTTGAGAGCGGCCTGCCAGCCTGGAGAAATGATATTTGAATCTGCAGATGCAGATGGTATCATGATGTACAATTGCGTTAATGAACTTCCGGTATACCGTTTGAATAATCTGAAAACATGGGAGGATGCATACCTGTTAGATGTGAATAATTACAATAGAGGTCTGCATGGACTTTCCCCTTCCGCAGAAGAGAGGTATGAGGGAAACCTGAATTTTTATGTGGATCGTATGCCGTGGAAAGATTATCCTGCAATTACTGTTGCGAATAATCCGCAGTCTCCTAATGCAGACGGGGAAATAAGCCATGAAGGTGAAATCCGAAATGAAATGGAAGGTGTGCTGCGAGAAGCTGAAAAGTGGGGAATTATCGTTTATAATCAGTCAGGATTAGGAGAATGGACTTGTACAAGAATCTGTTTGGACAAGTCCAGGAGTTGGGAGTTTGATATCGCAAGCTGTGGACAGGATGAAAATGGATTACTGCCTACCGGAAAAGATTTGATGGATGAGATTATGACACAGAACGGCGTCAATGTAAATGAAATTTCAAGATATAAGAAGCAGATTGCTTTGGCTGGCAATGCAATACTTATGAGTGGTATCTACCAGTCCGAGAATATGGCTAGAGAGTATGTTCCTCGCATCCTTCGCTCTAATGTAGATATGTATCTGGAAATCAGAGATACTCTTTTGAAATTTACTGCTGAAGGTGGATGGGGAAGAATGGTAGAAGAAATTAATAAGAATATTATTAAAAATATAAGGGCTAGGATGTACCCTGCTATGATGTATCGCATGATTCTTGCAGGTCTCCTTGTTCAGAATGAAAAGAAGGTATGGCAGGTGCAGCTAGAAAATGGTAAAACAATTGTGCTTCTGAACGAAACTATGAGTAGGTTCTTGCAAAGTATAGCTAAAAATCAGGCAACCACTTTTAAGGGATACTATCTCTATAAAACTATGAGACAGAAATTAGGCGATGATGGATATGTAGAATTGAATAATTATGCAGAGAAATGCGTGACAGAATTCATGGAAAATGAGGAGATGGAAGTTCTTGAAGCCAATATGAAAGTGGCACAGATGTTGGGAGAAGAAGCTGAAGTACTGAAAAATAACGGCGCTAATATGGATAATGCAGGCGCGTCTTTCACTAGGAATTTCAAGAATTTTATTGGTGCATATGCTACAAGCGAAGAGGAGCAGAGAGAGATTCTTTCATTTTATATTAATGCTGTACATGCAATTACAGAAGAATAAATAACAGTGAACCGTATCTAATCATGAATAGACTCTGCTTTTATGTTCTGAATGAGATAAGAGCAGAGTTTGTTTTGATCTAGTGAGTGTATACAGGAGGGAGTATGCCGATTCAAAATATAGATACAATAAAATCAGTGCTGATTGGCATCAGCTTTATGGAAGGAAGACAGGCCGAGTTGCTGAAGAAGGTTTGGGAAGATCGATTTACGGGAAATACGTTAAAGGCAATTTTAGTTGAAAATAACAAAGAAGTCACAGATGTATACGATAATCTTTGTGCTAAACTGCAGAGTTTGGGAATTGAAGAGGTCAATAACAAGATTATACTTGCTGTCTTTTTGGATTTTACGGATGTTCATGAGGCAACTTTGGCAGCAGATATGGATAATTTGGAAGTGGAAATAGAGAATGTGTTGTCCCAGAATATTTTTGAGTTTTTGATCTTTGATTATGTGGGGGCTTATCGAAGGGAGTTCCGTGAAGCTACTATCAGGCGGGCATTGAGAAATCAGATTCAGAGGAGTATATACAATAATAAAAGAACTTTTCTGGTAGGAAGAAATCCCTTGTCCAATGAAGAGGAGTCCTGGAAAGGAGAAATGGCACTTTTAGATGTTGTATCCAGAGGAGAAGGTCAGGCAATTGCTCATTTTCTGACAGGTACGTTCGGTTTTTTAAGATACAGGGACAGTAACCAGGACAAACGGAATGAATATATACGTCGGATCGCTCAACTGAAGCGATTGCTCAGTGATCATGGGGAAGATGAACTGAGGAACAATCTTGAAAAGTATATGGAAGAACACCTAAAGCAGCCAATTGCAGAAGTATGTAATCCTGTCTCTGGAATTTATCCAGTTCCCGTGGGTTTACTCTCAAGACCAGCTTTCGGTATCTTCGGAAGTACAAAGGAATTCTATGAAGATTGTGTGTCCAAAACATTGGCTGCTTTGAATGAAACTGCAAAAACAATAGAAGATTATATGCAGGCCTTGTGTAGAGAATTGATCGCTGATGCAGGTGATATCTTAAATAGGCTGATGGAGGAGTCGGATGTAGGAATTGAACTGATGCAGGATATGCAGGCAGGAAGGCGTATTTTTAATCAGGATCAGAGAAGTATAGGAGATGTCAGAATCAGCCTATATGGGAAATATAAACTTGAGGAACTGCAGCAGGAGATTGACAAATTTCTGAATAATATGTATGAACAGGCGTTATGTTCTGTAAGGGAAGATTTTATCACAGCAATAGGCGCAGCTTGGGAATCAATTCCTCTGAATAAGATTGAGGAATTGAAACAGAAATATGAAGAGGAGCTAACACTTCTTACCGAAAGATTGAAGACTCTACCAGAAGTGAATAATTTCTGTTCAGAGGTACTGGCAAACCAGCATTTTGATTCAACTTTCCACCCGATAAATGCAAATCTATCGTCTCAGGAGAGTAAGTCGTTACTTTTTAGTGGACATGAGATATATAGAGAAGTTGAGAAAAGTGGATATCCCAATACTATTCAGCCGTTTTATTATGGGTTACATAGCGGATATGAGTCAGTAGAAGCACTTAGTACGTTTATGTACCAAAATGTAAATACACAGATGGAAGATATTTTGAAAGAATTGATCGTAATTAAGGAGGAAAATGATGGCATTTAATTATGATAGGCAGCCTGACGATGTTAGATACCGGATTGTGAATCTTAAAGTTTGGGACCGTGAAAATGCTTGGATGGAATTTACGAATGATCATATTGAAAGTCAGGCAAGATACTGTCTTCTTGAGGTTAAACATAAGGATGGCAAAACAGAACTGTGCAATACCGATGAACGGAAAGAAAGGGCATATTGGAAACTGACTAATGATGGTATTCTAACGCTTACCTTTCAAGGAGAGAATGCTTTAAGAGAAGGTCCATTTCTGGGACATATATTTCTGACAGTTCCCGGAAAAATGAAAATTCGGTATGCGTTCCCAAGGGTGCAGGGAGAGAAGGTTTCGAACCAGATGAAACTTACTTATCACATAAGTGCAAAACATCTTATATCTACACTTCAGGTAGAAGGAGACCGGTATTTTAACCAGATTTTTGTATTGGAAAGAAATTAGAAGGGGTGGAACTTGAATGGCATATGATTATTACTGCACGGAATGTGGTTATAAAAATAATGAAAGTACCGTTTTATTTAATATGGATGCGTTGCTTACTCAAAGTAAAACAAAGGAATTAAATCTCATCCATTTACGTATGACACAGGATGAATTAAGAAATCTAATCAATAGCGGAATTCCAAATGATGGTTATAGAGATTGTACTCTAACCTTTGGACAATTGATGGAATATCTGAGTGCTCCGCATAGCATGAATATGGAGGAGCTAAGGGGATTAACGTTAGACGATGTGAGGGAGTTTACTCAATTAATAGACTCTGGTTCTGTATTAGATTCTTCAAACTCTCAAAATGCTCTGTTTGGTGGCAGACTGTATGGCATGGACATAGAAAATATAGGAGAAACTAATGAAGATGAAGTAAAAAAAGAATGGGCACCAGCAATTCGGAAAATATTGGATTCCAGTAAAAAAAATATGGACAAAGCATTTGATGAGAATTTTTTAAGAAATGATTTACAGGCTATTTATAATTTGTTTAGCGAAGATGATAACATGTATCATTTCTCTCTGCAGCCCCATACAATCTATGATGACAAGACAAATCCGGTTCTGGATGGTTATTGGATAAATAAAGTTTCGGTAGATAATTCCAGAATTTGCTGTCGATGCCACGAACATTTATTTACTAAGGCAGGAACTGCGGAACATCGAGTAATTTCTTTTATAGGAGAAACTTCAGCAGGCAAGACTAGCACGATTCTTTCATTAACACATTATGGATTATATGGTTTATGCCCTTTAGGAGACAGTGAAAGTGAACGAGTTTGGAAACAAAATGGTGTCGTGGCGGTTAGTCGACAATTTTCAAATATAGTTCCGGAACTTTTAAGTAATGATAATGATAAATTACATGATGATCTTGAATGGTTTACTTACGGTGTTGCTCCGGCCAAAACAGAGGCTAATAAAAGAGAAGATGCATATCATTCTACTATGTTGGTATCAAACGGAAATGATGGAAAGAAAATGATTCTTACATTGATGGATCTTCCAGGAGAATTATTTAATAATGGGAAAGTAGACGAGGAGAAAGTTTGCAACGAGTTTTCAGCAGCATTGAGTAGTTCTGCTTATGTTATCTGTTTTGATACTACTAAGGAAGTTACACAAAAAGATATTATCCATTTAATTGGTAATGCTCAAAAAATGCAGGATTTGCGTTTGAAGAAAATGGGAGTGAAATATTATGTGCCAAGTATGATTCTATTTTCAAAGGCTGATGGAGCAAGTTCGCAGTTGCTAATTGAGGATGGACCTAGAACGCAGTTATACATGCTATGCGGAGAAAATGATGTGATGAAGAGCAGCACTATCTATACCCAGGTTGAAACTCAATTTAAAAGTGATCCAATGTTGAGAGCCAGTTATTATGCAATCATGCGATGCGGAGCATTTGGTTATGACGGTCCAACAACAGATGATATTATGAAAGGATTAGGGATAAATAAAGATTTATTTGGGAATCAAAGAGATGAAAGTATAGCACAGACGGATAAGAAGAAAATGGTAGAGACCTATAATGCTAATCTTACAAAGGAAGTAAGACAGGAAGCAGTTATGCCTAAACCAAGTCAGATAGATCTTTTAATGCAGTGGATTCTTCACGTATCAGGCTGTCTCCCGATTTCGCAGAATTACAGAACAAGAAATGTGGAATGGTCTTTAACAAATTATTATGTAGATCGTATTCAGTATCGTGCTGTAAATCCAGGACGTCCATCTGTAGATGATGATGATATTAAAGAAGGAATGATTCGCCAGATCTTGTTCAGAAACCCAGGGAAATGGGACAAGTTGATTGTTGAGGCTTTAAGCGTTACTGGCGGGCCCAGATGGTTTAGACCGGAAGGCATGATATCTGGCAGTAAAGCTAATATTCGCAAGAAAATGGGGGTTAAACCTGATTCTAATGCGCAGGGGGTATAAGAAATGAGTCGATATAGTTATCTTTGGGGAACTAAAGGAAAAGATTACACAGAAATCGGTAGATCTGAAAAATTAGATCATTTTCTTCGTGTTGAGGTTGGTGCTCAGAACACAGGCCTAGTTCTCGAAGAAGTTATGAAGATGATTAGTGATTTCAAGATTGATGATAATATGATGACAGATTATTTGGCACAGGAAGAACGCCCATTGAATATTCGATATGCACCGATGCACTTATATAAGAAACCTCAATTCTCTTCTAATATGAAGCCATTTGCAGCAATGAGCATAAATGGGCTCGAACCGGGAAGTAAGGGGAATGTGCAGGAAAATCGTGAAACATATTATAAGTATCTTACATTTTGGGAAAGAGATAATATTGTTGGAGCATTGGATGGGTATAATTATTTGGATCAAATTTTTGGAACTCAAATATTATCATATGCAGATGTAGATGAGTATAGAAAGGGAAATATACCGATTGTGTTTGAGCGTTTACCAGAAAAACGTCAAGCGAAAACAATTGAGGCTCAGGCATTATCAAATGATTGGAACCTGATTTCATTAGTGGTTACAGCTCTATATCAGGATACAGATTATAGAGTTGTCATTAAACTGAAATCTGAGGATAATATTAATCGCCGTGGGCTTGGAATTCTTGAAAAAGTATATTCTATGTTGCCTCCGATGATGGCTTTTGAAACTGGTTTTGCAGCATATGAGAAACCCTAAAATATCTTATCGTTGTCTCAAAATGTTAATACTCGAATATTTGTAATATCTGGGAATAGCAATGTAGATCCCGAAAAGCATTTTCTTCCTAAGACATTGCTTATTGATTTAAGCAATGAAATTCCTGAGAATCCAGATCAGGATTTTGTCCATGCTTTATTATATTGGGCAGAAATGGAGTGGGATAAGCGGCAGCAGGCAATGGAAAAATTGTTTGTTGATTATACCAAATATTTTGATAGAGACTATTTTATCGCAACCACAAATACGTTTCGGACAAATAAGTTTTTTGAATATGAGAAAAGTGAATATGTATTTCCAGAAATACAGGATACGGATGCTTTAGTTAGTAGTATCTCTAAACTTTATAATGATTACTACACAACATATCGGCTGATAACTCAGGTAAGTTGGGGAAAAGAAAAATATAAAGATACATTTTGTAAGAATCTACCGGATGGAATAGCTATTTCGGATATTAAAGAGGAATTGACAAGTATTCAGGAACGATGTGAGAAGAACAGTGGTTTAACAGAAAAAGAGCGTCAAAATCAAATCAAGGCAATGACATTGCTTAGAAGATGGTTGGACGATCTTTGGAATAATCCATTAGAAGATCAGAGAGCTAGTTATGAGCATAAACTTGAGAGACAGAGAGCAAGTTATGAAAAGAAGTTAGAAGTTCAAAATGTAACTTTTTCAAAAGAGAGAGGTCGCTTAATTTCCCAACATACCGAAGAAATCGCTAAGAAAGAAGAAAAAATTTCGCAGCAGGCAGATGACTTTAAGGCGGAAAGAGAACAATTAATTACCAAATATAATGCAGAAATTATGGTAAAAGATGCAGAAATTGCAAAGCAAGCAGCGAACTTCCAAGCAGAGAAAGACGAATTAATCATTCAACATGAAGCAGCCATTGGCAAGAAAAATGCAGAATTGGCTCAGCAGGCGGAAGCGTTTCAGACAGAGAAAAAAACTTTAGCAATTCAATACGACCAAAAAATTAAGGAGAAGGATGAAATTATTGAACAGAAGGAGGCAATAAACGAAGATCAGAAAGCTTCATTTAAAAAAATATATAATGAAGCGATTGCTAGGAAAGATGAAGAAACTGCTTCCCAATTAATGGATCAAAAGATTGCATACGAGGACCAAATTAATAAAAAGAATCAGGAGATTGATTCAATAGAAACGAGTCTTACTGCTGAAAAACAAGCAAGAGTAAGCGCAGAGGATGTGGCAGATAAGGCAAAAAAAGATGCAGAAGGTTTTAAAAAAGAGAGAGATTATTATCAGTCTATATTTGGTTCCGATAAGAGGAAACTTGTGGAAAATCTAAAGAAGGCAAAGTCTGATAACAAGCATCTCACCGATGAGATTGGAAAAGCGAAGACAGAAATCGAAAAACTTTTGAAAAATCATGAAGATTACAAAGAGCAGAGTGCTAAGTTTTCTAAAGTTTTAAAAATTGTTGTGGTGGGTATTGCCGCAGTTGCAGTTGTAGCTTTGGTGGGTGATGGGATTCTAGGAAGTTTTATTGGCAAGAAAAATTCACAAATATCTGAATTAGAAAATAAGCTTGCCATGGCAGAAACTAAAGGAGTGAAATCGGTTGAAATAGACTCTCTTTTTATTGCGCAACCAATGAATAATTCTGTAGAAGCAGAAAGTGAAGTCACTTTTTCAGCTTTGGCTACAGATGCTGAGATGTATATTTGGCAGCAGAAAGTTTCTGATGGAGATTGGGAAAATATCAAATCTGTTAATTTTGAGGATGGTAATGAACTAACGTTGCTTGCAACGGAAGCTTTGAATGGTGCAGAGTATCGTTGCATAGCTATTTCATCTGATGGAGTATCTGAAACATCTGAAGTTGTTACATTAACCGTTACTGTACCTGTGCAGAAAATTATGTCAGAAAATCCTAAATTGGACATGGAGAATGTAAAGGAGAAGTTAGATGTAGAGGTAATCACAGAAAATCTTGAAGATTACGGGATATTAAGTCTTGAAGGAAGCTATCAATTGGGTAGTGTAAATTATTCTGTGTAAACCTCTCAGATTGATGATAAAATCGTAGGTT